>ERZ650308.1529-NODE-1529-length-11912-cov-8.844817_pt1 | contig 11912 bp, 14 predicted proteins | sample MGYA00376244_ERZ650308 | MGnify/ENA primary metagenome ERZ650308 (study PRJEB26733, sample SAMN07839295) | wastewater metagenome | biome: small river; feature: stream; material: water | place: USA: North Carolina | collected 2016-04-26 ...
ATAAGCACAAGCAAATGCTTTACTATTATAACATTAAAAGACTTTCTTATGCTTATTTTTAACACATTATATATGAAATTAAATGCCTTGACATAATATACACAATTATATTTACAATCATAAGTTTAACTACTTAAAGACAATATGAGTATTAATATTAATAATATATAATAGCAAAATTATTGATAATACTACTATTTATAAATTTAGATTTTCAAAATGGAAATGTATCCACAAGAAGTCTCATTTATTGTCTATAATAATAGGCAGATTGATTATCTACTTAATGCGTTTAAAAAAGCAAATAAAAAATAATCAAATATATAAAATAGGTCATAAAATATGTAAAAATAACAATCATAAGAAGAAATAGAATTTGAAGAAAAATTGGTTGAAATGGTTAGAGAAAATAATAAACCAAAAACTGAAAAAACTGAAAATACAATATCAGATGAAAACACTGAAACTAAAACTGAAAAAACAATATCAGATGAAAACACTGAAACTAAAACCGAGAAAAAAAAACCAGGTAGAAAAAAACTATCAGAAGCAGAAAAGAAAGAAAGGCGTAATGCTCGTGATAGAAAAAGATACGCTGAAAATGAAGAGTACAGGAAAAAAAGATTAGCGAGGTCAAAAAATCATTGGACTAATCTTTAAGAAGATACAGAAAAAAAACTGTAAAATATCAAAAGAATGTAAGAAAGATATTATACTGAAATAAAACCATAACTACTTGAATAAGCACAAAAACGCTATGAAGAAAAATTGAAACAACTACGCGACGGCACATACTCACCACCAAGATTAAACACAAAGCAAAAGTGAAAAAAACAATAATAAAATATATTTAAAAATTTTATTTTGATAAAAATATTTAAAAAAATATTTTAGAAAAGTTTTTATACTTAAAGACTTACGATATATAATATATAAAAAAGGTCGTAAGATTATAAACCAGTGCGTTTATTTTTGAAAAAAAAATATATTGATACAATTAAAATATAGCGTTATAATGTCTGCGTCTGGATTGTAAAAATTGTACTCGGAGTGCGGCTACTCCAAGCTCAATAAAGCATTTGAAGCCAAAACAACTTTTGATAATCCAATTATTCTTAGTTAAGATTATTAATATTAAAATTCTTGTAAGATTGTTAAAAGATATTTCTGTTTTAATTATAACAAGAAAATAATTTCACAATTACTGACGAACAATTACAATTTATATGAAACAATCCAAGGAGATAGACCAATGCCATACACTATTGATATAGACGATAAACAAAAACGCGATATAACTAAAACAATAAATAAAATAAAAAATGCCTTGACATCTATACTAAAAGATTTAGACGCCAAAGATATTGATACATTAATTAAATGTTACGAACTTCATAGCGCCGACAATGAAACCCGTAAAGAAAAAAATTCATATCATTTGATATTTCCAAACATTGTATTTTAAGATTAATAACATTTTAATGAATTTTCCCGTTATGTTTGTATTAAAGAACCGACTGATTTAGAAGGCATATTTAACACAGATTTAACTAAACACAGACAATAAATTCGTTGTATCAATCAATCTAAATACGGAAAAACAAATAACTTAAAAGCAGAAGATTAAACAGATTTAACTTTATATTTAAGATAATTTTATGATACAAAACCAACAGCAACATAAATGAATTGGGACAAATTGCGTCAAGGCATTAGTTTTATTAATTTAGAATTGAATTTAACTAAAAAAGAGAAACAAGGATTGTAATCAAATTATTCTAATAATAATTATATATGTAAAGCTTTTGATGTAATTCCTAAATGGTTAAAAAAACTTTAACCTGACGATTTTAAAACAAATCCAGTTATGAATAAACATTATATTGATTATGTTGTTTCATTAATACCAAATCCTGACAATGAGAATTATTTACCTTGTGAAATATGGGATGTTGTTCGTTGGTGTTTAGTCGGTATAGAATAAGAAATCGGTTATGATTGTCTTACATCTTATATACAATTATCCGAGCGTTGTAATACTTATTTTAAAGGTAATCAGAAACAAGTAGCAACTGAAAAATACAATTATGATAAACAAAGAGGAAGCACACTAAATTTATATATGTTAGAACTTTTAGTAAAAGCTATGAGACCTGACTATAAAAGAAAATTTAAAAGTGTGTTTAATAAACTTCCTGATAATATTTTAACAGGTGATTTACGAGAACCTGATTTAGTTTATAATGAATAATATATGAGAAATATTGATTTATCAATGGCGGATATTCATATGTATGTTTGTAATATGGGTGGCGGTAAGACCACTGCTTTGATTGATTTAGTGAAGAATTAGTTAAATGAATATGCTGAAAAATCTGGTATTGATTTGAATAGTGTTAAAATAGTTTTAATTACTTCTCGTGTAGCTCTTGCTGACTAATTTAAAAAGAATTTTGAAGGATTTGTTCATTATTAAGACCAAGATTGTAATACTTCACTTTTTGATTGTAATAGAATTATTGTTCAAGTTGATAGTATTAATAAATGTATTTGTATGGAAGATATTGAAATTTTTAACTAAAAAGTATTTTTAATTATTGATGAAGTTGAAAGTGTATTTAATCATTTTAGTAGTTCTACAATGAAAGGTAAATTAAATTCCATAGCAACAACTTTTTATAATCTGTTTGACCACGCCACCAAAATAATTTGCTGTGATGCATTTATGAAAGCTCGCACTTAAAATGTTCTTAAAAATTTTAATGGTAATCGTTCAATCTTATTTCATAAAAACGAGCATCATAATATTAAAAGAGATTTATTTATTTGGGTTCATAATAAATGCCCTAAACAAATAGAAGCAACAGAAGACAAATTTGTTAGTAAGGTTATTGAACTTTTATAATCCGGGAAAAGAATTGTATGCCCTTGTTCAAGTAAAAGTATTATTTAATAGAAATTAGAACCTGCGTTAAAAAAAATTGGTTATGTGTCGGGTAAAGATTTCAAGACATATTATAGTGATAATCATAACATTGACGATAAACTAATTAAAGAAGATTTTTCTGATGCAAATAAAGCTTGGAATGGTTTAAAATTAGTAGCATATTCACCAATTATTACTATCGGTACTAACAATGATACTTGTGAATAATTTGACTAAATTGTAATGTTTTGTCGTTCATCAAATAGTTGTTGTGCCCGTGATATGATACAAGCGCATTATAGAGTTAGACACTTAAAAGATAATAAAGTACATTTATTTATTAATGATACACCGGATTATAGAAATCAACCAACCATTATTAAAGACATTGATATTTTTGCTAAATAATATGGTTACGATATACATAGTGATAATAAATTTAGAAAATTCACACATACTATATTAGCATATAATAGATATGAATAATAATTATCAGAATGGAATTATTATAATATTTTAATTGACTATTTTATTGATTGTAATTATACTATTCATAATAACACCAAAGAAATTATAAATATAAATGAAACAATTGAAGAAGCAAAAGAAAATTATGATTTTATTGATAAATGGGTTGATTGGTATATATAAGAATTTGACTTAATATAAACTCCCAATAGAATAAAAACATTTGAAGAATAAATAATTAATAATGAAATGATGGATATTTATAAACAATGTGCTGGTAATGTTATTGGTAGGTAAGCAACTTGTGATGAAAAATAATGCTATAAATCTGTGTATATAGTAAAATAATTTGAAGAAGCACTCAAACAAGATAGAAGTAATTATATTGAATTTTCAAAAACTATGTAAGATAAATTTAAATCAAAATATATTAAAAACTATGTATAATTATTTAGAAGTTATGAATAAATAAATGAATTAATTAATCACGAGAATAATGAGATTGATATTTATAATAAACAAGATTGGTAAAAAATTCAATATATTAAATGTATTGCTGAACAATGTAATTATTTCACAGAAAATATTACAACTGAACATTTGAAACATATTTATGAAAATACTACATCTGAACATTACAAATTATTTTAATTTAGAAATCAAACAAAAGTTGGTAAATATACTAATAACTTTAAAAAATTTGTGATACATTGTTTAAAAGATATTGTTGGTATTAATGATTTTGAAGAAGTTAGTAAAAAATATAAATAAGTTGATAATGTTAGAGAAATGTTTTATGAATATAGTTATGAGTTTGAAATTATAAAATTCTTTGATTAATAAAAACTTAAAACCGAATACTTTAAAGATACAGAACAATGATTTAGTATTCAAGACAAAAGTGTTAAAAATAAACATAAGCAAATGCTTTACTATTATAACATTAAATGATTTGAACTTGCTTATTTTTAACACTTTATAATAATAATAAATAAACAAAAAAACAAATGCCAAGAGAACATAATATATATATTATATATAAAATAATATGTTTAAAATATCAAGATAAGACATAATTGATAAAATACAATCTGACTAAAAGATTGTAAAAAGATTTATAATAAAAGGTATGTAAAGAGAGAAAAAGATTGTAAAATAAATAATATAAAAAATAGAATAAATTTAAAAATGATTATATTTCAACTTATTTTTTTGTAATGATATATAAAATATGTCTTATCTTTAAAGTATAGATAAAAAATTCTCTGAATCAACAGCACGAAATCATAAAAATAGATTTGGTAGAATTTTGAATGAAGTATCAATTAATGATATAGAAAATAATGGATAAAAAACTTTTGATAAAATTAATAATATGAATGACGCCAGAAGCAAAAAAACAAAAAAACCCATTACTGATAGTTCAAAACTTGATTTTTTAACTACAATTAAAGCTTTATAACGAGAAGGTATTTTAAAGATTAAAAATGATTAAATGTAAATATATGAATAAAAGTTTAAAGAACTAAAAGAATAAAGAACAAATTAAGTATCTTCAAATAGATAAACAAAAGCATAAAGAGGTAGAAGTATAAATATTGATGAGATACTAAAATTTTTAGATAAAGATAGTTATTCTATTGAAGAAGTTGTGATTGCTATTTATACATATTTCCCAAGTCGTAGAGCAGATATAAGATTATTATAATATACATACAAGGAACCTGGTGATGAAAAAAACAATTATATTTATATCAAAAATGGATAAGTAATTTTATCATTTAATAATTATAAAACTTAATACAAACTTGGAAAGTAATAATTTAACTTATCAAATCCTGATAAAATACTTCCAGAAGAATTATAAAAAAATATGAAGCGATTAGCAGTTATTTTAAAATCTTTTAAGAAAACATAAGGTGGTTATTTAATTACAAATAATAAAGATAATGAATATAACTAAGCAACATTTAGTAGATACATAACTAACTTATATATTGAAAAATTTAATAGTGATATAAGTATTGATATTTTAAGATAATCTTATAGGACATATATTGATAATAAATACAAACTTAATTTAATGTAACAATAAATTATAAGTAATATGATGGGACATAGTTTATAAACCGCTACTTAATATTATAAGATAGATTTAGAAAATAATAATATATAACCAAGTGATAATATTAGTGAAGATTTAAGTGATGCTGAATAATTGGGTAAATACATATTATACAAATTACGAAATGGGAAAATAGTATTCAAAAAAACAAGTAGGTGAAAAATATATAAAAATAACAGTAATAAATGCCCTGAGAACAAAATACTAAATTTATACTTATATATAAAATATCATTTCACAATGCTTGAAATAAAAGAAATAAAAAACAATAACCAAGTTTAATTTCACGGTTCTTCTTATAAATTTGATGGTCGATTATCTCCTCATTTAGATAAACACGAATGGGTTATGAATAGAACAAATTTTAGTATTATTTGTGGTCAGCCATCTTATGGTAAAAGTTTTTATATAAATAATTTATTTTCTCCTAAAACCAAATTATACTTTTAAGTCTTTGATAATATTTATCTTTTTGTGCCACAAGCAAGTTGGCACCCAAAAGAGAGTGTGTTTAAAAGACTTAAACCAGGTAATATCCACCACTAATTTACTTATGAAAAAATTGAGTAAGTTTTAGATTAAATTGAAGAATAATTAGATGATGAAAATCCATAATTTAGTGCTATTATAATTGACGATTTTACTTCTTAGTTAAAAGATAGTGGCCGTGCTATGGATGGTTCCAGAAGTAATATTCAAACTCTTCTTCAAAAAATTATCTGGAATAGGCGTCATTTAGGCATATCACTTTTTTTGTTAGTACAATCATTGGTTAAAGTTCCTAAATAATTAAGATAATCTGTTGATTAATTAATATTATTTAAACCAAATAATGCTACTAAGTAAATTGTTATGGACGAATATAATGCCTTTTATTCTGATGAAGAATTTGAGGCAATAATGGATTATGTTTATCAATCAAAACACGACCACTTAATTTATAGACCATTCAGTAACGAAATGTTTAGAAATCAAAACAAATTATAAATTACAATATAAGATTGAAATAAAAAAAACTCAAAATTCTTAAAAACTTTATTAAGCACGATATTTATCTTTCAAAATATCAGCACCAATTTTTGCTTATTCTTTTTGTTATTCTTAATATAATTATTATTATTCAGTTTCACCTTCTTCCATTTCAATATCAGGTTGAAATCTTACAGTCTATCGCTATGGTTATTGTTCAATACTCGGTGGTGAATTACTATCACTTGAAGTTTAAAATTATGATAAAATACTATCTTCATATTATTAAGTTAATTATTATACTCTATTACCTTTTTTATCAAAATATATCAACCGTCCTCTAAACATATCACCAGTTTTATCACCTGTTTGCTATGTTGCTTTCATAACTTGTGATTTTGAAATCATTGGTTCTTTTAGTTTTTATTCTATTTATGACGAAGTATCTGATTATGGTAATGGAATATCTTTTGGATTTGTTTTCACAGGTCCATAACTATAACTCATTGGATTACTTTATGCTGTTTTCATATTAACATCACTACCGCTTGACTATTGAACAATTTATGGTGTTTATAATGGTCCATATGTATAACTCATTTTAGTTGTTAATCCGCGTATTTAGTTTGATTATTCTTTAACAATTTCAACTAATTTTTCATTTAGTTATTGTTAAGTATTTATATTTGTGCTTCCTCTAAAACCACCACCAACACGCAAGGTTGGTTGTTTATTTTATTTTTATTATTTTTATCCAGTATTTACATTAACTACTACACTTTAAATTACTTTTCCACTCTTTGGAATATTAGCAACTTATTAAACTCTTTTACCTCTTTTTCCAGTTATTTTTTTAGATTGTTTTATTATTTAATTTTCTTATTATTTTATTTGTGGCGTTGTATCTCTAAAAGATTATCCACGACCACGAAATCCAAGTTATTCTAATTACTACATTTATTATAATATAATTTAAAAAATCATTGATTTTTCAATAGCTCGTCTTCAACATATGGTTCAAATGTAAGTTAAAGAGTAAGACCGGTTATATCAGTATTTAGCAAATATTCTATTGTGTTGCCATCATTATGAAACACAACTTATCTAACTTTAAATTTGAGTTAGTGTGGTATATTACTAACAACAAAACCAGTACTATCATTAACTTAAAATATTGTTTATGCTTAACCGCCTGTTGTATGACCAAAACATAAAACATTTGCATATGTATTAGTATGAACACCACCTGGATTTTCAAAAGCATAACTCCCAACATCATTAACAAAATTCATATTTGTTTCAATTGAATATTAACCAGCTGCTTGCCTACCTGAGTGATATTGAACTATTGCTCCGTGTAGTTTTACTTTATATAATTAGTTTTATAAATTTGAAGGCACATTAACAACAGCCTCAAATTCATTCGCATTATATACTCTGTTATTTAAACTAATATTTAATCTTTATGGAAACCCGTTTGGTTTTTTCATTTTTTAACTTTTATTTATTACAATATTTTTTATTATCATAAAGTTGTCGAGACATTTATTTTTATTATTATTAATTATTATTATTATAAAATGTTCAAAATAAACAATTTCAAACGCTTTACTATTATAACATTAAAAGACTTTCTTATGTTTATTTTGAACATTTTCAAACATTCTCTTATTCTTGTTTTTCAAATTCAATCTAATTCTTAATTTAAGTTTCTAACATTTCTTATTAAAATTTTAGATATTTAAGTAAGTCTTCTTATATGAATAATTATTCTTTTGGTATATAATCTATCTTTAATAAACATTGCCAATTTACACCATTAAGTTTTAATTCTTAATAATTCTTATCAGTAAGTTTAATATAGAAATTGTTTATCAATGGTTCATCCACTACAATACCATTATTGAAACCAGTATTATCATAATACAGAATATTATTCAATGGTACATTAACTGGTATTGAAGCTATAACATTATTAGTAACGCTGGTATAACTATCAATATTATTAGTTTTAAATTATGTATGAACAAGTATAGTTCTAATTCCACTTACATCACAAACATATGGACTATATGTTCCTTCTGTTAGATTTAATGTTTAATCATTATCAGGACTATAACCTAAAATAACATTTAATGGTTTAGCTTTAATTGTTATAGTTCCGGTTATTCCTTAATTTCTATTGATAAATGTATTATTACTTTCTCTGTCATAAAAGATAGTAAAATCATTATTTATTATATTTATTTCTTCAATTGCGCTTAAAATACTATGATTTCCTTCGGTAATTTAAATGTTTTTTTCTACTCCATTGATAGTATAACTCAAAACATTGTTATTATCATTAATTGTATAAAATGTTGTTGGAAGTATTAAATTTTAAAGTGTAATTTGTGAATAATAATTCTCAGGTTGTTTTATTGGTTGTATATAAAAATCGGCAATACTATTATCGGGACTATTAATATTATCAGCTTATGAACTGAAAAGATTAATTTAAATACTCTTCAAAATATATGAACTCATTTTATTTTAATAATATGTAATAAAAATGTCTTGGGAACCGAATCACGGAAGATTAGTATAAGAAGGATAATTTTTTGTATTACCATACATTGCTTTTGAACGCATATCGTAAATAGAGTGAGCAGTTCTCATCAATGCGGTTCCAGTTGTTTCACGCTGTCCAACAATATCTTTTGGATTTTAATTAATTAAATTTTATCCAACACGAGAAATACCTATAATCAAATTTTTAGTATTCTTTTAATCAATACCTTTGCTATAATTATATAATCCAGCACCGAGTAATCCAATTCCTGCTATGACACCAGCGGTTTTCAAACCGGTTTAAATTTTTTATCCCAAACTTGATTTATTTTTTTAATAACCATTTTTTGTATAAGTTCTTGAAGTTCTTTGTTTTTAACCATAAGCCATTTTTAATTATATTTAATTTAATGAAATTTTTTTTATAACATTAATAAAATAATATAATAAGTTTTAAAAATGTCAAGCGTAATAGTCTCAAAAGAATTAAACTATATGTCTGGGAAAGTACAATCCAGCCTTTGTTCAAAAACCAGGCTCAGAATACAGCCACACAATGGTCCTGATTTTACTACCACATCCTCAGTATAAATGGCATAAATCAATATCAACACCGGTCAAATGGGAACCTTTTTATCAACATAATAAGCACCATACTTGAAATTTTAAACCGAAGTTGTTGTTGGAGCTGCTGCTCTTGCTGCTACTGCTATATCACTTAAAAATGATGCTGCTTCTTTAATTAACAGATTGGTTATTCGTCACGGTTCTGATATTCTTCAAGATACATAAGACTATAACAAAGTTGTATGTCTTCTTTCTGATATTCAAGGCACTAAATCTGCTAATGGTGTAATCCAAGGCCATAGCGCTGTTGGTTCAAGAACTGGTGCTATTCTTGCTGCTGCCTCAGCAGCTGCCAATTCAACAACCATTAAAGAATTCTGTATTCCTCTTATGGGTGTTCTTTCAGCTTCCACTCTTAAAGCTCTTCCACTACACGCTATGAAAAACGCACCACTAACAATTGAAATCTATTTTGAAAAAGCACTTACTGCAACAGATGTAGATGCAGCTGAACTTGCTAAATTAACTTCATTCAAAGTTAAACAAGTAGAATTCTTTGCAGAACAACTTACATTCTCTCCCGAAGTAGCATCTGTTCTTGAAAAACAAACCGGAGGTAAATATTTGATTAACACTCAATCAGTCCAATCATTTAAAAACAATGTACCAAATGGAACCACATAAGCAACTCAAATTCCAGTTAAATGTTCATATCTTAAATCGCTACTTTGTGCTTATTATGCAAATGGAACTGTTGATACAGCTATTACTGCCCGTGGTAATCCATTTGCCGCTAATGGAAATGGATACTACTCTTTTATGGTTGGAGGATAATAAATCCCACAACAAAATGTAAATGTTCGTGGTGATGGTAATGGATGTGAAGCACAAGTAGAATTAGTTAAAACACTCAAAGATTTCCATCCTTTTGAAGAAAATCTTTTAGCAGAAGGTAATGGTTATATGCACTAAACTGATGGTACATTTGCTGTTGGTATTGATTTAGAAAGGTATGCTGTAAATTCTGATGCTATGCTTCAAGGTATGGATGTATTCTCTGTCGATACATTCTTAAATGCTACATACGGAACAGCTGCCAAAGGTGCATATACTCTACTATCTGTTGCTCTTTATGATAGTGTAATCAGTGTAGAAAATGGCCGTGCTTCTCTTGTATATTGAGTTCATTAATTATTTTTAATTATTCTATTAAACATAAGTTAAACCATTCTTTTTACCTTTCTACTAATCTTGCCATTTTCAATCGATTCAGGACTTCTATTATTTATGATTGGACTATAAGCATTACAAATATTATACAAATTAAATTTTTTTCTATATTAATCAATATAAAACTATTCTCTTAATTGTCTTTCAATTTTTGTTTAACATTCTTTTTATTCAATCAATTCTATTTTAAATGTATTAATACCATATTTTCTAAAAGCTTCATATAAACCAATTTTCTAATATTTTTTTTAGAAATCATTTTTATGATATTAAAATCTTATATTCAATTTATTCTTAGTACTGCCGATATAAAAATAATTAAGATTATCAGTGGAATATATTTTATAAAAATTAATAATAGTCATAGTATTTTTATTTACTATTACTTAAAAAATACTTAATAACAAACGCATTAGTATATATATCATAAACCAAACTTTTTTTTATAATTTAATATTGCTTCTGTCAATGTCTTTTCTTACCATAATATGTGTTTAGATAAACTGCCAGCGGTTATCGGGTCATTCCAATTTTCTCGGATGATATGCCTCTTCTCATAATTAGATTTTATTGTTTCATCTTTATGGTCTAAATATGTTTTAGAATTTTTACTTCCAAAATGAATAGTTTTGTTATTACCATTATTCATTAAGAATATTGCTTTTAATTTTTTATCTGGTTTTTCACTATTTGAAATACTAATTAATTTTACTGCCTTATTCATTCGTCTAAATTATGTATATGAATTTATTTATAGATATAAAATATATCATAATGAACCAGCGAGATAGAGTTAAATTCTTAATATAAATTATAAATTATGTTATTTAATTGAGAAGTTTTTAATAAGATAGTAGTGAATAAAAATCATCAATTATTTAATTAATTAATATGTATAATACATTATTTATACCATTAGTTGAATAAGAATAAAATTATCAACACAATAGAATTAATATGTGATTTTCTAAACAAAAAGGTTCCCGAGACATTTAATATCACTATTTAAAATGTGTTAAAAGTAAGCATAAGAAAGTCTTTTAATGTTATAATAGTAAAGCATTTGCTTGTGCTTAT
>ERZ650308.1530-NODE-1530-length-11895-cov-4.252787_pt1 | contig 11895 bp, 11 predicted proteins | sample MGYA00376244_ERZ650308 | MGnify/ENA primary metagenome ERZ650308 (study PRJEB26733, sample SAMN07839295) | wastewater metagenome | biome: small river; feature: stream; material: water | place: USA: North Carolina | collected 2016-04-26 ...
TAGCTACACTGCGTCGTCTTTTTTATCAACCCTTCGCGTCCAAGAATCAAATACTGCGAGTGTATCAGAATCTAGCTTAGAAAATATAAAATCAACGAATTTTCCAACTTTTGGCTCCAGATAGCGAACTTTTTTGTAATACATATAAAAATCAGCATCTGGGCTAAGTTCCGGTAAAATCTCAATCAACTCACCAGACTCAAGTTCATCTTTGATGTAACTTGAGAGACATTGCATAATTCCAATATGATTTTTGGTACAAGCTATCATCGTTTGAGCACTATTAACATACAGATATGGTTCCAGTATAATATTTTCATCTTTTAGCCTGAGGCTTTTAGGATTTGAGCGGATAGTATGCGTTATGTACGGATGATTTTTTATTTCGTCTACTGTCTTCGGAATGCCATGAATCCGTGCATATTCTGGGGTACAACATAAGACGCCAGTTATTTTAAACATGAATTTTTTTACTACATCGCGAGTATTTTCTTCAACCTGTTCCATCGTTAATCCAATAGCCATACAAATATCTACATCTTCATTATGAAGCCTAGGAATTCGCTCTGCAACTTCAAGTACCGGAGTTATTTTAGGATACAGTGCACGAAATTCAGAAATATAAGGAATAATATATTTATTTATCGCATACGCTGGTGCTAAAATTTTCAGCGTTCCCTCTGGTTCTTTTTTATGCAAAAAGGCAAGACTCTCCAAATCATCATAATGCTTAAGTAAGCCCTTGGCTTCCTCATAATAGATACGTCCAAACTCAGTCAGCATTAAGCTTCGGGTATCACGAATCAACAAATTATTACCGATTTCTCCCTCAAGTTCAGATAATTGGCGACTAGTGCTTGGCAAGGATTGATAGAGAACTTTTGCCGCCTCAGTAAAGCTCTGTTTCTCAACTATAGTGACAAAGTTTCGTAGCTTATTTAACTTATTCATTACCGCCCCAATTATTTTGTTTTTCGAAATAATAGTTTTAATTATATCAATTTACAAAACTATAATCAAGCCATATAATATCGTTAGCTAGCAAAAAAACCAACTAAAGCTAATAAATCCAAACATTACAAGGGATATAAAAATGAGATCAAACTACAAACAAATCACAAAAACATTGGCAATAACAGGCGGATTATTTTTAAGTGCATGTAATGGAGGTGGTAGCGCTGCCAATAATGGACAAGCCACTTCAGGAACAAGTCCAACAGCAACACCAACAACAGTGGTTAGCACCCAAAGAAATACTGCTAGTACATCAGCAGGAATAAACGAATGGCCAAATTACCTTGCAATGGGCACAATCAGCCAAGGGCTAACAAGTAGTGAACCAACCTCACAAAAAATTGATGCAATTTTTACTTATAACGGTGCCAATGGTAATGGTGATCCAGGGCTAATTGAAACTCCCTATAAAATTTATAATATGATAAATATGGCAAAAACTATCAAACAAAATACAGGCTATAGCGTAAATCCAAATATCGTTGAATATCAGTGGCAACTAAGTGGCGGCTGGAATACTGAAGATGTATTAAATCAAGATTATCTGGTAAAACATTTATTTAATCTGGCGTTTCTCGCTTCCACCTTACAGACAGATGCTTATGCTGCAACAGGTACACATGGAACAATTTTATTAAACCCAGACTTACTTGGTTTTATCGGCAATACCCAGCGTGAAGCAGATATAGATGCACTAAATATTCAAGTAAATGGAGCAGTTAGTCAAGTATCATGCATGATGACTGAGTCGTTTAATTTCAATAACGCACCCGGATGTACTTATAATTGGGATAAACAACCAATTACAACAACTGGGACAGTAAAAGATCTGATTAACTGGCTAAAAGGTAAAACAGATAACTATAGTGCCGGACAAGCATTTAGCAACTGTGTTGAATCGTATGTAATTAAGCAATGTGCGAGTAAGGCTGCAAATAACCAGCTACCACAATTCACTTCTAATTTTAATGGCTGGATTCAAGCACAGAATTATCTGGTACACAACTATGGTCCACAAGTAAATCTTGGCTGGCATATGAATATTTCAGCTACCCCGGGTGGCGGCTGGTGGGTTCATGAGGGCAAAAATGCAGTTACCCCATATGTCAATCAAGTATTATCTTTGCTCAATCATTATAGTGTATTTAGCGGTACTTATAAGCCAGATTTCATTTACTTTGACCGTTATGGAGCAGATGATTATGCTGGTAGCCTTGCGGATAATGCGGGACAAACATTAGTCCAAAACCAAGCAACTTTATATAACGATCAAGACTGGGATAATTTCTTGCAAATGACAAAACAAATTAGTGAAGGACTAGCTAGTGGCTTTGGTAAAGCTTATGTACCAGTTATGTTATGGCAGATTCCGGCGGCTCATATCCAGACTAATGCTGAAAAAATAGAATCTGGAATAAATGCAGGTGAAGAAGGCTCAGCACCTGACTATTTCTTCGGTGATCCGGCACTTAATTCAAGCCTTAATAATATTGCAGATTGGATTAATTTGGGAGTTGGTACATTAAACTCTAAATATGGATTATGCGCCGGATTAACTGCCAGTCAATGCTTAACATTAAATAACTTTAACTGGGGACATAGTGACAATGCCAAACTACAGGCAGCAGCCGATGCGCATGTGTTTTCAATCTTGTGGGGCGCAGGTGGCTTTGCTACCGCAGTATGGGCTATCCCGGGAGTATCTTTCCCAGATAATGGCTGGATGGCAAATACGCTTAATAACTATTATACCAATCGTAAACAGCCACTAAACTGATAAACTCCGAAGCCAAAATCGGGTAAGACCGCCCTCACGGGCGGGACTTCCCACACCACCGTACGTGCGTTGTCGCATACGGCGGTTTTAATTAGAGTTATAACCAGCAACTTTCTTTTCCAAACTTACTAGTCCACTTTTATCAAACCAGACATTTGACATCGCTGTATGTATATTGGGATTTAGTGACAGTCGCCACCAGCCCTTACTTGATTTCGCTAGTTTCCATGCATTTTGCACCGATACGCCTAGTTCTACCAAGAATTTATATACTGAGTATGTCCGTTTACGTTGTTTTAGCCTGTAGCACCTTAGCCTACGACGTATCCACGAATCTAGTTCCTTGAATACGCTTATATTTGCTGACAATCTAAAGTAACTTATCCAGCCGTTTAAATATTGGTTTAGTTCTTTGATTACATGCTCTAGCTCCCTACCTCTATTTCGACTAGTTAGCTCTCGAATTCGATTCTTGAACTTCACTAGTGATTGGTTTGCTACTTTTAACTCACTATCCACCCTAAAACTATAGCCGAAAAACTTGCGTTTAGTAACATGAGCTACTGCACTTTTCGTTTCGTTGACTTTTAGTTTAAGGCGTGTCGCTAGAAATTCAGTGATAGACTTCAATACTCTGTTACCCGCTTCTTGACTTTTAACATAGATGTTGCAGTCGTCCGCGTAGCGGCAGAACTTGTGCCCTCGTTTCTCTAGCTCTTTGTCTAGTTCATCTAATAGAATATTTGAAAGTAACGGTGACAGGTTGCCGCCTTGCGGCATCCCTAATTTTCGTTCCTCAAATATCCCGTTTTGCAGCAATCCTGCTTCCAAATACCGGCGGATTACCCCCAGTAAACGTTTGTCACTTATATCACGAGATAATCGTTCCATTAATATGTCATGATTTATTCGGTCAAAGAATTTCTCTAAGTCCATATCTACAACGTACCTATAGCCCTCTCGTAGGTATTCGCGCGCCTGACGCAGTGCCATTTGCGCACTACGATTCGGGCGAAAGCCATAGCTCGAATTTGAGAAATTCGGCTCATATAGCGCTTCAAGTATTTGCAGTATCGCTTGTTGGATTACTCTATCCAGTACAGTTGGAATTCCCAGCTGTCGCTTACTACCATCGGGTTTCGGTATTTGCACACCTCTTACCAATTCTGGTTTGTAGCTTCCAGCTAAGAGCTCCTCAAGAAATTCTTCTTTGTGTTCACGGATGTGGGCTGGCAACCTCTCGATGGATACCCCATCTACTCCTGCTGCGCCTTTATTCGCTTTCACCTTTCTATAAGCTCGGTTCATATTTGCTCGCTCGCAAATTTGTTCCATTAAGTTGTTTGTCAAGACTCGTTCCTCATTCTTCGCCAGTGATGCTTGTTACTCCACAGAATCGCTCAGTTCCAGATACTCTTTCACCAAGCCAAACGTGGCTGTTTCTTTCTTTTTATTATTTGAAAAAAACTCTTTGCCTGTCACTCCACATCACCAAGATTTATGTAACTGCTTCTTGCTCTAATTAATTCAGTCCTTCCAGAATTGTTGCAACAATTCTGTACTATGACCTCTGCTGACTCCTTGCACCTCATCAACTAACATTACTGCCAGTTTAGTTACTCATGTAACAAAATGCAAGACCTCCCAGAGTAAGACGCACATCTTTCATTTGGTTAATGTCACATTTACCCCTACACCTACGGTCGATTATTGGGCTTCCTTATCTAATGCTAAGTTACCCGATGTAGTAGCCTACTATGTGGTTTCTGTTCGTCACAACCAAACTACGCCATTTGCTTCCTTCAGATTCTACCTCACGGTAGACACCCTTGCATAGGCTCGTTATTCCCATCGACAGGGCTAACAGCGGACTTCCACCGCCTAGATGTGCGCCATGTCTGGCGCACATAAGATAAGGAAGTATCCCCTGTGATACTTCCTTATCTTATTGCAACTATTCACCCCTGTCTCTCTTCTATAAACAACGACGCTTTAAAAAACTCTTTAATACAATCAACATTGCTGCGACCATAGGAAAATCTAGGTTAAACACTACTCAACAAAAATGGGAATAAGCTATGCAAATATGGGAAACCACGACACTTTGCCAAATGATATTATCTCTCCTGTAATAAAAACAATTCAGTTTAGTTTTGATAAAAGAGGATAGTATGAAAAAAATCGTAAGTAATTTAATGTTAACGGGTCTTGTTTCAATTGGTCTGGCAGCATGTAATTCTGGTGGTGGCGCTACTTCAAGCAGTTCATCAACAAATACCGCATCAGCGAATGCTAATCAAAGTAATGCTAATAACAATGCTGTATCATTAAGCGATAGTAGCACTGTACCGACGGTAATTAATATGCTTGGTGGTGATATAATTCATGGTTTTATAAACCCAGTAACAGGAATTACTGACTTAGGTACTCAGCTTTTAGGGCTTCTTACAAATGACGCATTTCCATCCAATCCACCAGACGAACTAGCGGAATTAGAACAGGAAAATGCACAGATTTTTAGCAGCATTGAATCTAATTTTAATACTATAGAAAATACACTAACTACACAAAATCAGTTATTACAAACTATCTACCAAACTATGCTTAATAACACAATAAACGAAAATAATATTACACTTACTGGACTTCAAAATGGTCTTATAAATAGCATATCAGGATTTAATTCAGCACTTGAGAAAGGCGGCGCTACACAATTACCCACATTACTCAATGCAAATAATAATGCAACACTTCCCCTGTCACAAAATGATATTTCAGCTCTTTTGACAAAAGATTCTGTAAATTCATTTATAAACAATTTCAGCCAAATTCAAAATGATTCATTAGCTACTTTAGAGCAAACTATTTCTGCAGATAATAGTAATCAGTATTCAGTAAATAATCCAGCATTACACACAACGTCAATTCAAAATGCACCAACAACTTCAAATAATTTATTATTAAATAGTCTTCAGACTGCTTTTACTTCTTACACTAACCAAATAAACATTAATACCCAGAATGGGGTTTTTAATGGAAATTTATTTGAATCACAATATGCTTGGAATAATACCGTAGATTCAATAATTTTAGGAATGGTTACTACTCTTAATGCGGCATACCGCGTTGACCAAGTGCAACTTTATTTGTTTTATAATACAAATAAAGGTATTAATGCGCCAGGCTCAATCTACACACCTGATCTGAGTAACTATCAATCCGCACTTGCTGATCTGACCTATGCTTATAATCAAAGACTTGCAAACTTAGCAGCCATAGATAGTCAATATAAGATGATGTTTTGGAATCAATATTTTCCTTCTTGGGCAAGTGAGCTTTCTGGACCAAACACATGTAATTTCAATAATACTTATTTGTCATCATTAAAAAGTGGCGGTACAATGGGTAGCTGGAATGGGCTTAATTTAACCATTAGTTGTCAAGGAACTCCTGTTCTAGCAAATGGTCAGCAACCTGAGCCAGTCGTTAACACTAACTTTACCCCTTCACTACCTTGTAAACCAAATAGTAATGGTACGTATAGCGATTTAATGGTTACTAAAGCTGGATATATTATTTGTGGTACACAGCCTGAAGACTGGAATAAGTCATTAATTGATGGAACAATCGCCAATCAATCTCCTCATACTGGTATAGCTTCATCGCAATATAGCTATTCATATATTTTTGAACCTGCACCCTCAATACAAACACCACAAGATAATGGTCGAGAACAGGAGCAAATGTATGTTACATTTCCTGGTTTTGTAAAAGGCTCTATACAGTCTGCTACAAATGGAACAGGACTAGCTCTTAATGAAATATATGATGGAAACTTCCCTAACTCAGGATTATGGAATTGGAATTATAATCAAGAAGGAACACTCTATGCACAAGTAGATGGAAGTGCAGCAACATCATTTAATTATTTTGGTGAACTGTCACCTTATAGTAAACCTGTAATATATTATGATAATTATCATGCCCTAGCACTTACCGCAACATCTATTTCGTACAATGCTAGTGGCGCTGAAGTTAGCGGTGCTGGAGTAGCAATTGCATGCATCCCTGGTTTATCTGATTGCACAGGTAGCGGTACTGGTGGAAGTTTCTCAAATTTTGTGAGTGTAACAAGCGCACGGAATCTTGATCAAATAAATTTTGCAAATGGTGATACTTTACAAATGCAAGTTACTAGTACGAACATACCAACTCCAGCTAACCCTATAGCTAATGCTACAATACAGTACATTAACCAACAACCCTAAGAACTCTTCAAAAAAATGACTACTTTTGACTAGTAGTCATTTTTTATCTATATTTAGCCACCATACTGGATAGCATAGTTTTCACTAAAATTAAATTACCCGGATAATGTATAACACATGCTTGTTTTTCTCACAAATCATTAGGGTTATAACCATCCATGAATTCGCCAAAATTAGCAAAATTATGGAGTTACTAATGAAAAAACAAAAACTTTTATTCTTAATCATATCTCTTGCTGCAGTCAATTTTTCATTTGCAAATAATGCTAGTGAAGTGACTAGTAAAAAAGATTTAAAAGAACAAAATACTTCAAAAACAAGGACACACAGAACAATACAACATCAACATCATCATTATAAACAAAACACTAAGAAGAATTCATCTTCTAATATCTAGTGTATCCGCAGTCCTGTTCAGTTTTTTAAATTTGGCATGTTATTGCTTAATCTTATCATGCCATCTCCACTAGTTAAGCTTCTTACAGATAAATTCTTTGTGTATTTTGCACGCATGCATAAATATTTGTTAAAATTGGCAATTGACATAAATATAAAAAACAAATGGAGAATCCGTGACCGATCAAGAAGCATTGGAATTGGTGGTTCGTTGCCACAACACAGTAAATGACAATACGATGGGAGTAATAATAAATCTCAACAATGAGGTAATTGCAGAAGATAAAATATCCGCTAAACTTGCTAACATTCCGGGCGAAAGCCACTTAGGAAGAAAATTTATGATGGGTATTGATTGGCGAAGTGACATTATTGTCAAAAACCTTGAACTTTGCTGCAATACAAGACGAACACAAAAATGGCTTTCATTACGCTTTTCGCGACAGCCAGAATATTGGCTGATCACCCTACGCTATATGCCATTAATAAATCTAACGACCAACAATGTTATAGGTTACAAAATATTGGGTGAAAAAATGGATGACCCGCTAACTTTCTATAATTTTGGAAAAGTAATAGAAAGTACACAGGGAAATTCATTACTTAGTGATCAACATAACATAAAATCAAACGAAGCAATTAAAGATGCTATCTTATTTTTGATTTTTCACTGCGAGAATTATCAACAAGTTGCTGACTTACTATCATTGATTGTGGGAAGGAGTTACACTAAATCAATGGTATCTAAAGTAGTCAGTCGTACGCTTTACCCTCAACTTGGAGTAGTAAATTTAGAAAGTCTTAAAGCCGCAGCACATAAGCAAGGTTATCATAAGCACCTTCCAACTCCGCTTCTGGGTGAATTTATGTTCCCATTAGATAAACTATAGTAAATAAAATTCCGCAGGAATAAGATCCAACGGAATTAATAACTGGTAAATAAGTGCTACTTATTTACTTGGGCAAGCCAACATCTTAGCCGACTTAATCACTACTGGAGTAGTAGGAACATTTTCATACATTCCTACAGTTCCGGTTGGAACTCCAGCAATTTTATCTACTACAGCCTGACCTTGAACTACTTTACCAAATACTGCATAACCTGGGTTAGCTGCAGAATAGTTTAAGAAATTATTATCTTTCACATTAATAAAAAACTGAGCAGTAGCAGAATTAGGATCATTAGTCCGCGCCATTGCAATAGTGTATTTATCATTCGTTAAACCATTATCTGCTTCATTTTTAATCGGTGCTTTAGTTGTCGCTTCATTCATTTTAGCATCAAAACCACCACCTTGGATCATGAATCCAGGAATAACCCGATGGAAAATTTTATTAGAATAAAAACCAGAACTAACATATTGCTCAAAATTAGCTACCGTAACTGGTGCTTTAGCAAAATTAAGCTGCACAATAATTTTACCCTGATTGGTATCAAGTTCAGTGCATGATTTAGTAGTAGTTGCAGCATTCGCCGCAGTTGCAGCACCTATACTTAACATCATAGTGATTAAAATATTTTTTCTCATAAAGATAATCCTTTTAATTATTAGGTAACAACTAATAAATTAGTATAGCCCACTATTATACTGGCTACCGCCACTCTTCGGCAAAAATGTCCATTATTTTAACTTACTCCCATGCGATTGGCAGGCTTCAACAAACGCCGCAAACAAATAAGTATGTTCGTCATATTGGCGACACGAACGTTCTGGGTGTCCTTGCATTCCAATCACAAAGTGTTCGGGATCGCGACTTTCAACTACTTCAATCAAACCATCTTTGGCAAAACCTGATGCAACCAAATCTTGCCCGAGGTGCTTAATTCCCTGATGGTGAATTGAGCAAGTAAAAAAACAGGTTGAACCAAAAATCTGATGAGCATGAGAATTTTCTTCAATCAGAATTTCATGGTCAGGGATTTTCTCATTCGGCAAGATCGTATGAAGTACGTCATGAATAGGAATCTCTTGAAATAAAGTTCCACCTTCTGCGACATTAATCAACTGATAACCACGGCAAATACCAACTACTGGTAACTTACGTTTTTTGGCTGCCTGATAGAGTGCAATTTCAAACTTATCACGTTCAGGATTAGGCTTATCACGTAACGGACGACTATATGGTGTGCCAGAACCATAAATATCACAATAATCAATTGCGCATTCTTCACCGTAAAATTGTGGATCAACATCCTGCCCACCAATAAATAAGATTCCATCTAGGCGCGCGACAAGATGCTCTGCATCCTCGTGATCAATTTTACTATTAATAATCAATGGAATTCCACCATTTTCTAAAATTGCACTGACATAGTTATAACGAACAAAAATAAACTCATCACTATGGTTGGATACAGCTTTAATACTTTCAAAATTTGACGTGATTCCAATGATTGGCTTACGCACTACATACCCCTATAATTTATAAAACTGGTTAACTATGTTTCTTCACAATATCTAAAACATTACTTACATCATTCATCAAGAAGAAATGAACGCAAGGAACTCCTGCTGCCAATAGCTCAGCGACCTGCGCATTCGCCCATTCTTTACCAATAACCCCAGCATCTTGTGGTGATTTCAAAATTTGCGCTACTAACTCATGCGGTAAATCAACATGAAATAAACGTGGCAAACTATTAATTTGATTCGCGGATTTGAGGACTTTAATCCCGGGAATAATCGGTACAGTAATCCCTGCTGCACGACAAGCGGCGACATAGGAAAAATATTTTTGGTTGTCAAAAAACATTTGCGTAATCACATATTCTGCACCTGCAGCTATTTTTTGTTTAAGGTACTCGATATTTAGCTCCATATTAGCTGCTTCAAAGTGTTTCTCAGGATAAGTTGCCACACCAGTGCAAAAATCAATCGCGGGATATTCGGTATCACCCAAAAATAAACCCTGACGCATTTTCGCAACTTGCTTAACTAAGTCCACAGCATGTTTATTAACTGACTCAGAGGTATCCAACTGACGATTATAATTAAGATTATCACCTTTAAGCGCAAGAATGTTTTCAATGCCCAAATAATTAAGCTCAATCAAAGCATCTTCAGTTTCTTGTTGTGAAAACCCTTGGCATAGCACATGTGCTACGGCATCAATCCCATATTTATTCTGAATTACACCACAAATCCCTAGCGTTCCCGGACGTTTCTTATGAATCCGGCGGGTAATTGAACCATCGCTTTTTTCGACATAAAGCAAAGACGATGCATGAGTGGTAACATTAATCCATTTAGGATCGTACGGCAAAAGTTGCTCAATGATATTAAAAATCTCATTAATACTCGTAGTGCTACCGCGTAAAGGCGGAACAATTTCGTAACTAAATAATGGCTTCTGTGCCTGATTCAAATGCTCAATAACTCTCATTTTATCCTCGTTTACCAATTAAACGCTTAAGATTAATTGCAAAACAGACTTTAACTAGCAAATAACCGATCAAACCGCTGGCAATCACATCCAAAGGCCAGTGCCAACCAGTACAAATGCGAGCAAATGCAGTCAAAATTAAAAGCAACAGCATTAGAAACTGAAACCCTTTCTTATTCACAAAAAATAGATTACTTATCGCAAATACAAACACTGCCATATTTCCCGTATGCCCCGATGGAAAAGACTTGTGTGCTGATTTAACTGCATCTTCAAAATAGTTCAACCAAAAGAAACTACCTTCTGGTAATACAATGTATGGGCGAGCTTCACCGACCGCAACTTTCAAAGCAGCAAAGACCACGTAGTAAGCCATAACCAGCAACAAAACATTCAGAATTCGTTCACGTTTTAAGCTAAAAGTCAATATAATTAACAACACTGGCAAAATGAAAAATTTAGAATAACTCAATAAGTTAAACCCACCCCATATTACATTTGGCAGTATTCCATGTTCATGGTTAATCGCTAAAAATAATGCTTGATTACTGCCGCTGAGCCAAATCCCTAAAGCCAAGACTAAAAACCCAGCAAAAATACCCCAGTTATAAAAGCTTTTCTTTGGCTTGCGCAAATGACTCAGATCATTGTAAATCATATTATTTTTTCCAATCGGATTACTCATACACTTTCCTTTTCTAATATTTAACTGTTTTTACCTATAGTAATACGCTCTAACTCAGCATAATCTAGTATGGTAGTAACATCATTTAAACCATTCTTTATAAAAATCTCACGCACCGCAGTTCCTTGGTCGTAACCATGCTCAATCATTAACCACCCATCAGGCAATAAATGCTTTCGACTCAAACTCACAATATTGCGGATGCAACTCAAACCATCGCCAAAATCAGTTAATGCACTTTGTGGCTCATAACTTAAAGTGGTCAAATGTTCATCGCTTGCTTCTATATAGGGTGGATTACTTACAATTATATTAAATTGCTGTTCTTCAAACGAAGAATACTAATCACTACAAACAAACTCAATCTCAGC
>ERZ650308.1532-NODE-1532-length-11892-cov-4.473769_pt1 | contig 11892 bp, 15 predicted proteins | sample MGYA00376244_ERZ650308 | MGnify/ENA primary metagenome ERZ650308 (study PRJEB26733, sample SAMN07839295) | wastewater metagenome | biome: small river; feature: stream; material: water | place: USA: North Carolina | collected 2016-04-26 ...
ATTCCGGAATTCGTTGTTCCGAAAAGATACGTATCTAGATCCATACTTACTTATACCTTATTTTGTGGTACAAGGGCGCAAAAACACTCTTCGAAGCTAAAGAAAAGGGCGCTCCTTCAGCGCCCTTGGGTTATCGGAGATATACGTATCGGTATTCTACACGAATCGTGTCGGGTCTGCACAAGGAGCAATGGCCCATCATTGTGCCGTGGAAATTACGTATTACGGTGTAGTGGGCGGCACCTTGGCAGTTTTGACATTCGACGGAGATTTCGAAACCGAAGAGGTAGAGAGTCATTTATTTAGTACCGGAGATACGCGTAACTGGGCAACCTCCAGTTGCGTGGATCGCAAAAGCCGCAGCCGTAAATCTCGAGTACGGCGCTACGTGGGTACGTTGAGTAAGCATCGTGGAACGCACCTGGGCAGTCACGACAAAGCTCGTGGACTTCAAAACCGAAGAGGTATTGGTGTTTCATCGTCGGTATGCGTAGATGCGGAGCCAGTCTTCTTGGTTGCACAGCTTGCATTCGGAAGTTTCGTGTGTTAGCTCTTTGTGGGGATAGGTGCTTATGAAAATCATTACTCCGGGGCAAGAGGTGCAGAGCTGTATAATCTCTCGACCGAAGAGGTATTGGTTCATTAGTACCTCAAATACGCATACCACCCAGCGATAGGGTAGCACGAGCAGAAGGTGCAACGACGGGTGTAAGGCATTCTGCAGACGAAACGCGTGACTCCCGGGCAGTGGTGGCATGCTTGATGCATCTCTAGACCGAAGAGGTATTGATTCATCAAAACCACCATTCAGCGTCGCAGTGCGAGCACTGTCGTTGTATTGAGGCGAAGAGTGGCGTGTAAATCACCCACTGTCGGCTCCAGCAAGCGATGCATAGTCGGTGGCGTTCTATGGCGAAGAGGTAGACGTAATTCATTTTAAGTATCGAAGGTAGGCGTGACCTATGACAACGCCCGGCACGCAGAGAGGGCAAAAGCTATGTTTGATCTGTCGTCCTAGGTGGTCTTGGCGATAGCGTGTGTACCACATGATCGAAGTGCATGGAATGCATACTTCCTTGCGCACGACGCCAAAGAGGTAACGTTGACCGGGATGGATTGGTTTGGTGGCGTTCATCGTAGATACATTTGAAGTTGTTTGAACCGTCGTCGATCAGGGATACTGAACGCGTCTAGGTCACACAATGGACAATAGCCCATTCGCATAAATGCGTTGCGTCGGCGATCCGCAGGATCCAGTATCCATCGCACGATGCCTGGGCAGGCGTTACAGGTGGCCGTGGCCACCCGTCCAAAGAGGTATATCAAGACCAACGTGCCTCGCCGCAATGAGTGCAGGTGCGCCATATACGTGGGAAGAATGGTGTTCGTATGATCCATTCATCCAGCCAACAAAAGCCGCAGTTTCGGTATTCGACGATGCCGAAGAGGAAGCGACGTGGGGATTTGTTTTTGCTCATCGTGAGTACGTGAATAGCCCCCAACAAAACGTTGATTCGAACATGCTTGGGCAGCACAACGGGCAGTGGTCTGAGTAGATTGTCCCGGCGCCGCTTCTTCCGTGGCTACGAAACCAACGTGTGATGCCTGGACAACGCGTACAGACGGAGGTGCACGCGTATCCGAATAGGTATTGTATCAAGTCGCTCCTCAAAACGATCGCGCCTCGCCACACTTCTGCGTAGCGAGGCGCGATCTGATCAGCTCGTACTACTCGGTGCCTTTGTCCTCGTCGTCCCGAAGAGACGGGGCAACGCCCGGATTCGGCTCCTTGGCCGGGGGGGCCGGGGGAGCCATAACGCGTGAACGGTACTCGGCGTCCGTCTTGCGGATCCGAGGCGCCCTCTCGAATTGGCCCAACCTCTTCTTCATGTACTCCCGGCGCCCGAGGGGCGTCAGCGCCCCGGTGTCGTCGAGGAGGCTCTTACGCAAAGCTTCGTTCATGCACACAATTTTGCGATACACAGCCCGACGGTCCCGGTGGTGCGGCTGGAGCCGAGGCAGCAATGCGTCCCAGTCATCCGTGTTTAGCGACATCCTGTGTCCGGTTTCGTCGGGTCCGAAGATCCGGCGGAGGTCGGCGACCTCGGATTGTGTCCAGGCGGGCGCGTAGATGCGCTGGTCGGGCGGCACAGCAGGGCGTCCAGAGGGGTTGGACTTGGGGCCTTCACCCGTTACGACGTACGGATGCTGCATTCTGGCGATCGTTAGGAAGTCGAGCAGCGCAGCAAAGAAGGGCTGATGCGCGGGGATGGCGGCTTCGAAGATTTGAAGGGCGCGTGCACGGAAGAACTTTATGCCCCCATCAAGGAAATCGATGGTGTTGGGCAACAACCAGCGGTCGGTGCGCTTCGCCTCGAGGTAGTAGTCCAGCGGCGGCTTCTCGAGCAGCGGCGGAAACCGGGGGATCGTGGGCATCTCCACGGCGTAATGCGTACGACGCCACTGCAGGGTCAGCTCGACGCCCTTGATGCCGTGTCGCAGGCACCATTGTTCGAACCGGAATGGGCCGTCCTGCCCCATGTGCTTGGGGCTGGGACTGGTGATCGGGGGGAGAGTCAGGAATACACTGGGGGTTAGGTGGTAGGAGAGGAGCTGATGAGTTCGTACCATATGTCACTCCTTGCTAAATAGAGAGATTTCGTCAGGGACTCTTGACCGGGATCGACTCTACACCTTCGCCATCCTCGTTTCAAGTCTTATACCATAAAAAATCGCAATAACCGATGAAACGGCGGTAGATTTTTGTCCTCTTGTACACATTTGCAGCTTTGCGAAATCTGACTTAGAGATAAAAAATGCAACATACGGTACACATCTTTTCTACACCATATGTTGCAATTTTTAACCAGATACGTTGTCCGCTTTAGATCGTCCTTATCTTAGCGGGTCAGGTATGGAATACGGTCTAGATTTAAGGGCTCCGCGCAACGAAATCTAAACCGTTTGTTGAAATTATGAATTATACGGCGGCTCTTAATGACATTTTTTACACAACTATAGTAGTCTTTGGAGGAATCTGTACAACAAATGGGCTAGACCTGCACGTCAAAGTCACGAAGTCAAACCTGTTAAGGTGTTGAGTCCCCATGGTAGTCAGAACCGACATGTAAGCAAAGTACCAAAATGGGTCAGAATTTTGTAAAGAGAACATTATTCGCGATAAGGATGACAGGGTGTTTGGACAACTCGTAAATTTTACTAAGTGCGCTAAGTGCCCTAACCATGGGCGCATCGCGATTTTTTAAGTCAGAATTCATGCACGTTTACAGAGTGTTTAGTACTGTTTCCGCGAAATCGTAAAAATTTTGGCATATCAGGTCCCCCCAGGGGGGGGTCTTTTTTTATCAAACTTCGTGGAAATCTATACAAGTTCTAAACGATTACTCAAATAATAAACTAGATTTCCACGGAGCGTAAAATAAGAATAACCTGCGCAATCATTACCTGATTATCAAATGTACGTGAATGTAAGCAGTACTTGGAACCTCGCATGTGTTAGTTGGACCGTGAGACAAGTGACGTGCATTCTGACCATGATTCGCCACAGCGCGGCGAATTGCCCAAACGATCGCCCAGCGCCGCCCAGTAAAACCAAGATTAAACTCCATAGAAGACACTCTGTAAGTCCTTGTTCGGCTTGGACTTTGATCGTTTTGGCCGCGTTTGCCGCACCGTCGCTGCCGTGTCGGCCTCTGTCGGCATAAGTGCGAGCAAGGCACACAGTGGGGGTGTTTAGACTAAGAGACCTTTATTTCGGATAGATTGTATCGTAGAATCTGACCCGTCCCGTCGCTGGGCCACGAACTGAAAATCTGACCCTTGTTCTGTACTCTAGTCTAAATCTCCTCTGACTATCGATAAGCCAAGTGTCGAATCACTCGTATCTTGGTCGGAAAGAAAAGACGTTCAGTATGGTTTGACTACACATGCCGACACTTTTCATTCAACAAATGGACGAGAAGTTTTTGCTCCGAACAACGTCTTTCGTTCGTTGGTACAGAATACCGCTTACATGCGGTACGCACCCACACGCTGTTTCGGTATACGGTTCTTCAGTTCGAAGCATTTGATTTGACATACGGTCCATAGCTGCACGTAAGACGTAGAATTTCGCTCCATATGTTCGATTCCGTCGTTAAGTGTACCCTTTACGTAGTCTACATTATGCCGAATTTGCTTGGGAGGCTCCGAGAGCCCCGCTGCCCTCCCCTCGATCGCCAGGCCACGCCAAGCGTTTCAAGCACTCTGGAGAGTCCCCTGCGAAGCCTCTGCGGGCGCCTCGAGCCTTTCGCTTGCCCGCAGTTCGCAGCCCGAGACCCTGTGAGGTGCTCGGGTGCCGGGCTACGGCCCAGGGCACAGCAGGGCTAGGAGGCGCGGCCTGGCGCAGTTTGTCGCTTTACTCAAAATAATCCTTGACTCTCTTGTGTTGGGTGTGCTGGGTCTATTTCGGTGGTTTGTGTCATTTCATGCAAAGCGAGGCATAAAGAGACTTAACGCGTTTTGACGGTCCGAGGGACGTTGTTCAAAACACCTTCGAATTTCATGGTAGAAGTAGTAGAAAGCTGAGGAGTGGTTTATGTACGACGCGGATGAACTAGGCCCCGAAGATCGGTGCCGCCACGGCAAACCGAAGTTCTTGATTTGTGACTCATGCAGAACGCCAGTACGTCAATGGCGTCCAGTTTCCGAAACGCCGCCGCTGTCTGCGGACGATGGTACTGGCGCGATGGACCTCGCCTTGAGGCTATCCGATACCGTCGTTGTCGCGGGTTGGTACCGACGCGGTTGCTGGTACAACAGCCTCGGACGACAGGTAGTGCCGATCGAATGGTTGGCGCTGTCGGAGCTGGTGAGTTAAAGACTCGGGGGCCTCACGCGCCCCGTTTCTTTTTGGCATCGAGCGTGGTATAAGTAACTATGCCTCCATACAGCAAAGAATTCAGGGACCACCTGGTCCAACAAGTGCGCGATGGCAAAGCAATCTTGCACGTATCCAAGGCCGCAGGTGTTGGTTCTCGAACGCTTCGTCGCTGGACGAAAGAAGCAGGACTTTGTTTGAAGCGCACTCACACACCCGAGTTCAAGGCACGGCTAGTGCAGCTCGTGAGGGACGGCGCGTCGCCCATTCAAGTAGCGAAAGAGCACAACGTACATCCCGTATTAATGCGGCAGTGGACTGCACGGGCAGGCGTATACTTGCAAAAGCGCTACACGCAGGAGTTCAAACAGAAGATGTTTGACGCAGTCACGGGCGGCGCTTCTGCTCGAGAGACCGCTAAAACGAATGGCGTGAACTACGAACTGTTCCTTCAATGGTGCCGAGCTGCGGGCGTGGTTTGGAAGGGGATGCGGGGTCCACGTAGAAAATGAACGACGTATTCTTATTCGGGTATCTCACGAGTAAGATTTATTGTCCAGCATGTGTTTCCCGTATGGGCTTCGGCGCCCGCTGCCCTCGTTGCTTCAACAACGGCTGGTATCGCATTCGCAACGTACTCTGGCGCTACATTTAACGATTCAAATAACGCGGAGTTTCGTGGTATAGGGAAGTAGGATAATAACCAAGGAGACGCCATGATTATCCGCATTGATCCCAAGACCACTCCCCACGTGAAGCAGGCGGAGTATATCTGTTATCACCCCAAGGGCCAGCCCATCGTATGGGTGTTCAAGGACGGGACCATCCATCTGCAGTACGAGGATGGTTGGGTTGTAAACCTCCTGAACACGAATCACAAGATCGTGTTCGGCGATTACGCGGAGTCGATCTCAAAGCCACGCCTCCTTCGCCTGATCGACTCGCTGCCGCAGCGGTTCCGGTGGACGCCGCACAACCTGATCGCGCACCCGCTCAGCGAGGCGTTGTTCCAGCTCGGCTTTGAGGCGCTGGGCAACAAGCTGCACGATGCCACCGTGCCGACGCACGAGAAGGGGACGGGACGAGGATGACACTCGAAGAACTCGAAACAAAGTTCGGCAAATCCACAGATCCCGCAGATCTCGACCGCGCCAACTGTACGCGAGGCGGCGCCTGCGGCCACTCGCAGTGCGGGTTGTGTGAGCACGGCACGCCGAGGTTCTTGAAGTGCGAGGCGTGCAAGGCCGATCTGTCGAAGTACTCGGCGCAGCTCGAGAAGTTGCTCGGCGGCGTACCGCTCACCGTGGTGCCGAGGCGTGATCGCATGGATCGGGAGAAGTGGAAATTGCGGGGGCGTTGAGACGTGGGCGCCTCTTGGGCGCCCTGTTTCTTTTAGATTCGAAATACGCGTTAATTCATGGTATATGGAATAAAGGAGCAACTAATCATGGAATCCACATATCTCTACGACGCCAACGACGGCACTCTGCGCCACGACTCCACCTTTCCCCGAGGTCACGCTGGGCGTGTGATCGTCGGTGGGCTGCGCACGGGGCGTAAGGTCTACCGCGCCGATGCGGAGTTGCCTCGCTGTGCCGAACGACCCGCGACGAAGTCCGACTACACGCCGCGCCGCCGCGACGGCAGTCGGCGATTCGTCGTTGACAAGTACTGATACGGAGACGCCTCTCCGGCGCCCCGTTTCTTTTAGCATCGAGCCATTTTCAAAAAACGCGTTAATTTGTGGTATAGGAAAGAAAGGAGGTGTCTATGTCATCTTTCGAAGCTATCCGAAACCAAGCTGATGCTCGCGCTGCTGCGCTGGCCTCAGGTCGCGCAGTTAACAACGGCTCCCACACTGTTTGGGCCGACGATCCCGCGGGGCCATGCCACCCTGAGTGCGTGTGCCAGCCCGCGCCAAAGCCGTTGAGCCCGGTCGCGCGGGCATTCATGGCGCAGTGCGAGGCCGAGTACAACGCCGATCCGGCGGCGTACGCAGCGAAAGTCGAGGAGTCGCATCGTGCGACGGAGCCCGTCGAGATGGCGCCGAGGCGTGGGCCGTGATCCCCGAGGGAGTTTTCTGCTCTGCGTGTTATCTGGGCTGCGAGCAGTGTTGCGAGACGCCGGAACGCTGTAAGTTCATTCTGTCGCTCCTTACAAAAGAGCGGCGGACCGCTCTAGAGGCGACGGAGCTGCAAGCCCAGCTACGCGCGTCGCAGGCGCAAGTCCTCGAACTGCAGGAGGAGTTAGCGCCGTACAAAGTACGAGAAGCAGCGCTACGCAAATCACGCGAAGCCGCCGATCGGGCGGAATTGCTGCGCCCTCGGATGGAGTGGTCGTCGAAGCCGTTCGACGGCGGATACACCTACTCGGACATTCGGGCGAAGTCTCGTAGCAACGGCGGGTGCGGCTGCACAGGCCCGTGCATGCACGACTGAAGAAGCCGCCTCGTGTGAGGAGGCGCGTTTCTTTTAGCTTCGAACGTGGTATAAGGAATAAATGTACTCCGAGCAATTCAAACAAAAGCTCCTGGTCCCGATTCGCGCAGGCACTCCCGCGAAGCACGTCGCGCAACGTAACAACGTTAGTTACAACCAAGTCATCAAGTGGTGCAAAGCAGCAGGCATCAAGTTGCTCAAAGGCGGCATTCGCGAAAAGGGCAACTACTCACAACGCACGTTGGACGTGATCACGCTTCTGCAATGCGGTGTTGTTAGGTCCGAGATCGCAGTGCAACTCGGGGTGAGTCGCCAGTGGATTCACATGGTTGCGAAGAGAGAAGGATTTTAATGAAGCGTATCTTGTCGATACTCGTTATGTCGTTCCTATGCGCCGCCGCTATCGCCTCTCCCGCCATCGGTCCACCACACATCCACAGTCGCTCGCAAGAGCGAAGCTGCTACAAGACGTCGTGCCAAGGCATGACCACCGGCATTGCGTGCACCAAATGCACCTACACCTGCAATGTCTGCGGGGCGGTTTTTGAGGGTCGTAAGTAGTATACAGCGCCTCACGGCGCCTTTCTTTAGCATCGACGCGTTAACGCGCAAATCGACGGTATAAGAAAGAGATGAATCCACTGTATTTATTCGGCTATGAAATTGATACTCGCACACCTGGACGTTGGTACGCGAACTATTGTCGTTATTGCGACACCCGATATCTTTGTCCTCGTTGCTTGAACGATGGTTGGTGGACGATAGAGCGGAGATTGGACCGCATTGGCTAGACGTTACGGCGCCATACGGTACTTATTCGGAAGCGAATACCGGCGAGTTGACGAGTATTGCCGCTACTGCATACAGAATCCAGCATTCGCTCTACACGACGACTTTTGGTGCGATAGGTGTTTTAACAACGGTTGGTGGCGAATTATTAGATGAGATATCCATTCCTGTACCCAACATCCAAGTACCTCTTCGGACGCGAATGGCAAGCTGGCGGATATTGTCATTATTGCATGCCGCCGTATGTTGTGCATTTATGTGGTCGTTGCGCGAATTACGGTTGGTGGAGAACCCTTCGATGAGACGCCCGTTTCTGTACCCCACGTCCAAGTACCTTTTCGGAGATTGTACTGCGCGGACGTATTGCGAAGCGTGTCAGTCCTTATGGCGCAGATCGGCGTTACTGTGTGAACACGAGTGGTGGCCTTTTGGTTAACGGCACTCGAGATTTGTGGTTATTCGGGTACACTGTCCTCGCGCGAGACTTCTGTCAACGGTGCGAGTGGGATGCTTTGTACCAACATCACTCGACGCCTTGGCGTTGTGATCACTGCAACCGCCAAGGCTGGTTCGTCTTCGGCTCGGTGTTTCGGGTATGGCCCGACTCCGGGAACACTACCTCTTCGGATACGTAACACGCAGCACCTGGCGCTGTATTCGCTGCATCAGTGGATCACTTATTCTGTGTCGTAGGTGTGATTACGACGGATGGTTCTATACGGAAAGGGGCCGCTATAAATGAACACGTATTTGTTCGGAGACGAATGGCGCAACTGGATTTGTTGCTGCCATTGCCATCTTAAGAGCGTATGGTTTTGTAGTTTATGTCAGTCAGAGGGTTGGTGGATCATTGATTAGATGCCTCTTCGGCAACGTACTCCGTCTGCCAGCGTCTTGCCGTTACTGCTTATCTCCCGTCCGTTGGAACTGTACTCGCTGCCTAGACAAAGGCTGGTATGTGGTATCTTTTCGGTATTGAAGGTCGTGGAGTGTACAAATGCTGCCACTGCGCAATCACTAAACAATGGAAGTGCCCGCGTTGTGGCGATCAAGGATGGTGGTATGTTATACCTTTTCGGTTCTGAAAGACGAACGCTAATGATTTGCCGCCACTGCGCCTGACTGAGCAGTTATTGTCCTCGTTGTAGTAGGGAAGGATGGTGGTACATTGTACCTGTTTGGTATTGAGCGACGACTAAGCATATCTTGTCGTTTCTGTCAGTACGCCCACGAGTGGTATTGCGGGATTTGCATGAACGATGGATGGTGGGTTATCTATGCTCGATAGGCGTTATCTCTTCGGAATCGAGTGGGACTGCACCGGAGACGGCGGATCCTGCTGCCGATGCCGTGGCAAATTCTACTGCCCGCACTGTCTTGATCAAGGTTGGTGGTTAGTTGCCCGGTAAATTGTACCTCTTCGGCATCGAGTGGTGCGGCATCGAGGAATTCGGCGCCTGCAATAGCTGCAGAGGCCGACTCAACTGCCGTCGTTGTTACGGCGAAGGGTGGCGCATTGTTCAAATCGATTGAAGTGTTGTACCTCTTCGGGATAGAGATCTTCATTCCTCCCGGCGTGTACTTATGCGGGCGGTGCTGGGACGAAGGGATATGGTTAATTGAAGTTTGACTCAAAGCGATACCTATTCGGTTGCGCTATCCTATACCCGGGATTGTGCCGCATCTGTCTAGTGCGCTACGCGTATTTCTGCGACACACACCATTACGCGGGCGTGTTGTCGTTGTAGGTTCATGGAGCCTCGGTCCTGCGCAGCGTGTTTAGGCCGAGGATAGTGGCTAATTGGCGGCAGCAAATAAGTACCTCTTCGGAATAGCACGACGCCATATGCGCACATGCAAATTATGTTTTATGGCAGACAGAGGATTCTGTCGCCGATGCCGCACAGGAGGTTGGTGGGTTGTTTATAAAGCCTAAAAACGTATATCTATTTGGGACCGCCTGGCTAACACCAGGCTGGTGTTGTCGCTGCTACGTTGGCCGCAGAACCCACTGCCCTCGTTGCTTCGATCACGGTTGGTGGGTGATGGATAATTATGCTAAGTAAGCAACACCTCTTCGGTAACGTAAATCGTTACAACAGTATGTGCACGTTGTGTGAGTTGCTTCCTAGGCACCGCTGCGGTCGATGTTTTGGCGATGGTTGGTATCTCCTTCTGCTTCCGAGTTGACGCGTTGTATGAGTACTGGCTCTTCGGCGCGTCGCTGCGATACAACAACGCCTGTTGTCTCTGCGAAAGTTCTTACGACTACTGTTTACGGTGCGGTGGCCAGGGTTGGTACGTGATATCCGTAGTGGTCGGCACGTGGAAGAGGTAACGCTTTGTATGAGTACTGGCTCTTCGGAGCAACGATGCGGTATTCCGGCGCATGCATTCAATGCGAAGACCGCCACGACTACTGCTGGCGATGTGTTGGCGTTGGATGGCACATGGTATCAATGGAGGAGGGTGTTCGAGTGTGAGCTGGTATTTGTTCGGCATGGAATATCGCATGAATTACTCTTGCCGACGTTGCAACTATCGCAGTTTCTGCTTTCGTTGTGCGGAGAAAGGTTGGTGGATCGTTGTTCAGTAAGCAATACTTATTCGGCGTGGAGATCTTTGCGATGAAATGGTGCGTCTGGTGCTGGTGGCAGCACTCCTCTCCATGTTCCAGATGCAACGTTAAAGGCTGGTGGATGACCCATGTATAGGCGATACCTGTTCGGCTACGAGACTTTCATAAATCAATGGTGCGGCTGGTGTTGGTATCGTCATGTATATTCCTGTACGCGCTGCAATGATAGAGGTTGGTGGATGACGGATGAGTAGACACTACCTGTTCGGCATCATGACGCGTTACTACTCCTGGTGCTGTCATTGCTTTTGGGTTGACGTTGAAACATGCGAACACTGCTTAGGTCGAGGGTGGTGGATTGCTGATTGGCAATGACGTGTTCCTCTTCGGAATCGAGCGTTACTACTCAAAGGTATGCCGAGATTGCATCGAATCAATGGCTAACAAGTGTTTTCGATGCCACGACCGAGGCTGGTGGTTGATTACGTGGAAAGGGTATTGGTCGCATGTATGAATATTATCTATTCGGCATCACGCGAGAATCGGGATGTATGGAGTGCGAACGGTACTTTTGGTACGTACTACACCATGATACGGACATCGGGCCTTGGGCTTGTAGGAGATGCACGTAATGTATCGATTCACTCGGAGAGCGTCGAAGTATTTATTCGGCCACTGTCGCGCTTGGACTTGTTGCTATTCGTGCTATTCCGGGTGGAACTACGGACTTAGTTGGTGTAATACGCACCGAGATTGGTGGCCATTTAGATAATATGTACAAAACTAAATTGTCCATGGAAGATTACCTGTTCGGCTACGGGTACGTAGGCACCGATTGCCATACGTGTTACTTAGGTTGGTGTTACAGATACTATTTCTGTAGCAATCAATGGTGGCCGTTTCGATGAATCCACAACCCTATCTCTTCGGATACGTCCGTCAAACGTATTGCAATCGTTGCTCGGAGTGGTATGCCTACGTTCAACGAAAACCTGGACATTGGTGGCTCGTTCAAAACCAATGCCTCACGTGTGCCGGTCACGAGGTGTACTGGTTGCGAAGTGTAAAACCCCACCCAGAAACAGGGGAAGTCGAGAAGTGACACGTCAATTAATCCACGACATTGACGCCCTAAGCGACGCAATTCTACGGATACTTAAAGATAAGTCCGCGTTCCGTACCCGTTCGGTTACGGTAACCCGTTGTCC
>ERZ650308.1534-NODE-1534-length-11883-cov-9.810619_pt1 | contig 11883 bp, 19 predicted proteins | sample MGYA00376244_ERZ650308 | MGnify/ENA primary metagenome ERZ650308 (study PRJEB26733, sample SAMN07839295) | wastewater metagenome | biome: small river; feature: stream; material: water | place: USA: North Carolina | collected 2016-04-26 ...
AAATGAGTGATATTAAAACCAACAATGTGTGGCTAATGAAAGGCGATTGTTTAGAAAGGATGAAAGAGATTGAGAGTGGTAGTGTTGATTTGATATTAACAGACCCTCCTTACGGTACAACTGCTTGTAAGTGGGATAGTGTTATACCCTTAGAACCCATGTGGAACGAATTGAAACGGATTATTAAACCTAATGGGGCTATTGTTTTGTTTGGTAGTCAACCGTTTACAAGTGTCTTAATTACCTCAAACTTAAAGATGTTTAAGTATTGTTGGGTTTGGAATAAGATACGAGGAAGCAATTTCTTTGCTGCAAAATTCCAACCTTTGAACAATACTGAGGACATTATAGTTTTTAGCGAAGGAGGAGCAAACAATGGGACTAAAAAACCCGTTCCATATTATCCTCAAGGCATTGAAAATTGCAACATCGTAAGTAAGAATAGTAAGAGTGTTGGTGGAAAAGTTGGAGATGCTCACAAAACTACTATTGAGAGGGGTGGAAAATACACGCAGACAACAAAAGGATACCCCAATAAGTTGTTAGAGTTTATCAGGGATGCTACTTCACTACACCCAACACAAAAACCAGTAGCCTTAATGGAATACCTAATCAAAACATACACGAACGAGAATGAAACGGTTTTAGACTTCACTTTCGGAAGTGGTACTACAGGTGTAGCTTGTATGAATACAAATCGTAAATTTATTGGTATTGAAATGGATGACCATTATTTTGATATTGGTACTAAACGTATATTGGAGACAACAAAACATGAATAAAACTTTCAGTGTAGACTTAACATTTAAGGGTGTTAAGCTCTTTGTAGAGGCTAATGTAGCAACAGACCTACACTATGTCACCCCTTACGCAACAGAGGTGTTATCTGTAGAGACACTGTCTGGTGATGATATTACAGACCTTTTAGAGGCTTTTGATAGTGTAGAGTACGCTCTGTTTATGCGAGAGTTGTGTACGGCCATTAACGAAAGCATGGAAGATAAAATTATTTATCCATGTTTTAATAATTAGTTGTTGACACGAGAAGTGTAGTGGATTATGCTTCTCCTATCAAAACACAAACAGAGAGATTAGATTATGAATACTGACAAATTAGTCATAGGTGGAAAAGTTGCAGTTCTAGTATCAGGTGGGTACGGTTCAGGCTGGTCTACTTGGAATGAGTATGAAGAAATGTTGTTTGACAAAGAGGTTGCTGAAATTCTCTTGGATAAAACAATCAGTGATGAAGAACAAGCAGATAAGATTTTTGCTCTTTGTGAAGTTAAATACCCTGACGCATATCTTGGTGGTGTGGATGGACTTCATGTTGAGTGGGTGGACGAGGGCGACAGGTTCTTTATTGAAGAGTATGATGGTGCAGAGACTATTAAACTTTTAAATAGTATTAACTACTATATAGCTTGAGGTGAACATGAAAACTTTTAACTTTAATGAATACGCAAAAGAATTTCGCAACTTTAAATATGCAAAAGGAGACTTCCGTGTACTTAATGAGGTGGTATGTATGGATGGTTTTTCTATCAGTGTACAAGCAAGTAGTAGACATTACTGCCAACCACGAGAAACAGGTGCTAATGAATACCAATTAGTAGAGTGTGGTTATCCAAGCCAAGCACCTGAGTTCATCTTGCAATATGCAGAGGACAGTGAACAACCAACAGAAACAGTATATGGTTATGTACCTGTTGATTTGGTAAATAAATTGATTGACCTACATGGTGGTGTAAAATGAATATTCCTAGTGGTTTTACAGAGTGGGTGTGGACTAAAGAGAAACCATATCCTGAAACATTAGACACTAAAGTTATTGTAATGTTTAGAGATGGATATATTACAAGTCAAATAGCTGACCAAGTTAGTTGGTGGTGGAGCAAGACAGCAGATTCGGATAATTGGATACCAATAGGTAGTGATTCTGATATTGTAGCTTACAAAGTGGCGGAGAATTAAAATGGTAGTGGTACAAGTGTTGTTCTTATTCTGTGGTGCATTGAGCTTATACTTCTTGTCTACAGATTTATTAAAGATGTTAAAAAAACCCAAGCATCGACACAATGAAAGATATTGTATTTAGCCTAGTAGTGCTAGTGTTTAGCATGGTGGTTACAGGCTTCTTACAGCTTAATACAGAGGTCACAGGAATGCTATGAACATACAATTTGAATCATGCCCTTACTGTGGCAAAGGCGGCCTTAAACGTAGCCATTCAAGCCTCTATGAGCTTAATGGGTGGTTACATATATGCAAGACAGAACCATTACGAACAAATATTACTTGGAACAAACATGACAGTAGAATTCTTAAAGATGACGAGCTTCAAGGTGAAGAATGGCCTGTGGGTAGCTACTCTGACAGAGACGACTACGTTTCTTGGGGTGAAGATTCGTACTAATAACATTATTGCCAGTGATGTTGTCTTGACAAGCAGTTGTGTTATTCCAACAATAGACGAGACAACGGGGGTGGTGAGTGACTACCCTGTCAACCGTAACGATGTGTTCTTTGCTATTAGAACACAATATAAAGTATTTTTAGTGGAGAATAGTGATGAGTGCAAGTAAATGGTCAAATTGGATTGAAAACACAACAGGTGAACAGCCCGAAGGTTTAGACGAAGATGTTAAGGTTAAGCTTCACTGGAGCGATGGTGACACCACTAAAAGCACTGTTGGTGCAGCTAATTGGTATTTTAGCGAGAGTGTTAATATCACACATTACAAAGTTAAAAAGAATAAATGGACAAAGAATACAGGAGTCATTCCTGTTGATATTGGTGTTAAGGTGAAGGTTAAGTTGCGTGGAGGTGTAAAGGAGGTCTCGTTGGTTGAAGACTTCTATTGGACATTTGAGGATGAACCTACAGATATTATCAAGTGGCGATTAGCTGAATAGTGTGCTACGAGGGGCTATTAAGTTAGCCCATTTAATTTAATAATTTAATTAAAGAAAGAGAGAAATCTATGGCATTATTTAAGTTCAAGTCACAATGCCCTAAGTGTGTTGAAAAGGGCGGTGATAGAAGTAAAGATAACCTAGCAAACTACAGTGATGGAGGTAAACATTGCTTCTCTTGTGGTTATCATGTACATGGCGATGAAAACTATACCCCTAATGAGGAAGAAGAGATGCTTGATGATATTAAAGAAATGAGTGTTGAAAGTAAGGAACGTATCAAACAAGGTACAACACATAAAGTAACATGGCGCGGCATTCGTCCTGAAACTAATAAATTCTTTGGTGTAACTTACGAATGCTCTCAAGAGACAGGCGCACCAATTAAGCAGTTCGTACCTACAACCATTGATGGTGGCCATGTAGGTTATAAGACACGGGTGTTTCCCAAAGACTTCTCTCACCCCGTAGGTGAAGTTGGGCAGAAGTGTGATTTGATTGGCAGTTTTAGATTTGTGAATGGTGGGAAGTATGTTGTAGTTTGTGCAGGGGAAGTTGATTTTCTGTCTGCTTTTCAGATGTTGAGGGATTATCAGATTAGTAAAGGGAATGGCGAGAAGTACGACCCTATAGCAGTAGTAACACCTACAGTGGGTGAAGGTGGTTGTGGCAAACAGTTACAGAACAATTACAAGTTCTTAGATAAGTTTGAACGTGTTGTTGTTTGCTTTGATAATGACAAAGCAGGTAAGGAAGCTGTGGAGAAGATTGTACCTTTACTGCCGAAAGGTAAGGTGTGGGTGATTACACCACGCTATAAAGATGTCAACGAATATCTAGTGAACGGGAAGGAAAGAGAGTTTGTTACAGACTTCTTTAATGCTACAAAGAAAACACCTGACGGTATTATCTCTAGTGGCGACTTAATGAGTAAAATCATCGAGCAAGCAGAAGTGCCTAAGATTCCATTACCTCCGTTCATGCACAAGCTACAGGATATGATGGCAGGTGGCATCCCTCTAGGTGTTATTGTTAACCTAGCTTCGGCATCTGGGACGGGGAAGAGCACGATCATCGACGAATGTCTATATTACTGGTTGTTTAATAGTCCACACATGGTTGGTGTTGTGACGTTAGAGAGCGACGAAGGGCAGTATGGTGAGAAGATATTGTCACGACATATTAGTCAAAAGATTGCCTTGATTGAAGATAAAGAAGAAAAGTTAACATTCTTACGCTCACAAGACGTAGCCGAGAAAAGTAAAGACTTGTGGTATCGTGAAGACGGTAGCCCACGCTTTTATTTGATTGTAGACCGCGATGGCGGTATTGATAGTCTTAAAGAGCTTATCCTTGAGCTTATCATCTCCTGTGGTTGCAAAGTGATTGTATTAGACCCCATCCAAGATATTCTTGATGGACTAAACGAATCAGAACAGGCTGTATTCATGCGTTGGTTGAAAGGTTTGTTAAAGTCTCACGGCGTTACATTTGCTTTAGTAAACCATGTGCGTAAAAACACAGTTGGACAGAAAGCTAACAGTACAGGCGCAAAAATGCATGAAGAAGATATTCATGGCAGTAGCAGTATCTTTAAATCAGGGGCTTGTAACTTGCTATTCTCTCGTGATAAGGAAGCAGAGGATGAAGTAGAACGTAATACGACATTTATGTCTGCGTCTAAGATTCGTTGGACTGGTAAGACTGGTATTGCAGGTGAATACTTCTATGACATTGAGACACATACAATGTATGATAAAGAGTATTATTTTACACAAATTAAGAAGCCGAGCTTTTAAATACTGAGAGGATGTTATGAGAAATACTAATAAGTTAGTTCGTGGAATCGGTGTTAAGGGTATGGATTACCCTGTTCAGTCTAATGGGAAAGGTACAAGAGAGTATGCACTGTGGTCGTCTATGCTTACGCGCTGTACGGTAGGCTTTCAAAAAAGACAGCCAACTTACAAAGGGGTTGGCTGTACAGATAATTTCAAAAACTATTCTTTCTTTTATGAATGGTGTCATAAGCAAGCGGGTTTTTTGTGTAAGTGTACTGGCAACAGGTATTGGCATCTTGATAAGGATTTGTTGGTTAAAGGCAATAAGGTATACGGGGAAGATATGTGTGTATTCCTCCCCCCTATTATTAATAATGCAATAGTAACTCAACCAACGGCTAAAGGGTGCGAATTGCAAGGAGTATATTGGTGTACAGATACAAGCTATTTTAAAAGTGTGCTTAGAACAAAGGAAAGAAATGAGTTTAACAGTGAAAAAGAAGCTTTCCAAGCTTATAGGGTAGCGAAGGAAGCCGTAATCAGACAAATTGCAGAACAATACAAGTCACAACTTGACCCAAGAGCTTACCAAGCATTGCTAAACTATACAGTAGAGATAACAGACTAATGAAAATAACAGAAGCATCACTTTGCTACAGGTTTTACAGGCACAATGGTTGGACACGCAGTCTAGTAGCATCACTACTGTCCACTGACAACCTAGAAACACTACCAATCCACTACGTTAATGCTCGTTGGTTTGACAATGAGCTAGACAACAAAGTGAAGTGGGGTATGGGCTGGATAAATGATACAGAGGATGAGTATTTAGACTGTGACTACTACGCTGTTTATAATGGTAAGTGTAATTGGAACGACAAGTTTAAAGACCATGAAATGATACCTTTTAGTATTTAGGGTTGTAATTATAAAGGTGAGGTGTTATGCTTCACCTTTATTTATTTGAGAGAGAAGAAAAATGAACGGTTGGTACTTTGATATAGAATCTGACGGACTCTACTTACAATCAAAAACGATTTGGTATATCAAGTTTAAAACTCTTGACGGTTCTCGTTCAATGAGTGTTTATCCGTTTAAGGAAGATTGCACAACTAAAATACTTGAATGGATAAATTCATTTGAAGATGGTGCTTTAGTTGTTCAACACAATGGGTTAAGTTTTGATACTTGGATGCTTTGGAAGTTCTTTAATATTCAACCAAGAGTCGGTAAGAAGGGGAAAGATTGGCTAGGTACTAAGTACGTTCAGTTTATTGATACCTTAGTTCTTTCTCAATATCTACAACCTGATTCTATATCACATTCGTTAGCTTACTTATCAAGTGGCAACGATAACGAAAAGATTGATTACAGAAAGCACCTGATTGAAACTGGTGCTATGCCTAAAGACTCACCTAAAGGTTTTGAGTTTAGCTTCTACAATGAATACATGGACACCTACTGTGATGCTGACGTTGACGCTGGTATTACGGTGTTTAATAAGTTGTGGAAATTAGCACAAGAGATGTATGGTAAGGACAATTGGATACATCCATCATTTAAACAGATACAAAAGGATTACTTCTTATACCAAGCACAGGCATACACTGGTGTTAAGTTTAATGTAGAGAAAGCAAAGAAGTTAGTAGAGAACGTAACTGTAGAGATGGATAGAATCAAGAAGGAAGTTGATTCTGTATTACCTAACAGGGGACTAAAAGAAAGTGAGAAATCTTTCTACAAAATCCCTGCTAAACCATTCAAAGCTAATGGCGACTACTCTACGACATTTACTACTTGGTTGTCTAAGCACAATGCTAAGGTGATTGATGGTAAGATTCATGCTTATGGTCTTGTGGCTGATATTAAAGCCAACGAGGTGCTAGACGTTAAAATACCGATGGAGATTGATGATAATGCAGAACTTAAACAATGGTTCATGGAAAATGGCTGGAAGCCTAGTGATGAACATTGGAATCTAAAGAAAGGTGAAGATGGCAAGCCACTGAGAGAGAACGGCAAGGTTGTTAAGACAACACCGAAGATTATGGTTATGGGTAATATCTGCCCTAATTTACTAAGAATGGAGGCTGAGATACCTGCTAAGGTTGTTAAGTATTTATCATATCGCAATAGACGCTCTGTTGTTGAAGGGTGGCTTAACAATTGGCGTATTGATTTTGATGGTAGACTTAGTGCTGAGATTAGTGGCTATACACCCACATTTAGGGTACGTCACCGAACAGTGGTGAACTGCCCTAAAGCAGACCCTAAAGTGCTTCTAGGTGCTGAGATGAGGGATTTATTCTGTGTTGATGAGGGGAATTGGTATATTGGGACGGATAGTGCAGCATTAGAGAATAGAACACTTGCAGCCTATACAATGAAACATGACAATGGGGCTTTTGCTGAACTCATCCTTCGTGGTGATAGCCACAGCTTTAACTCATTTGCCTTCTTCCCTGAGATAGCTAGTAAGTTTGACATTAACACTGTTGGCTTGAAAGATTTACCTGAGTTTAAGCCTTATCGTAATAAAGCAAAGACGGGTTAAATACTAGCCCCGTAGTTGAGTAATCAACTAATGAAAATTGTATGAATTCAGAGGATACCTGACCACATAAAGGTGAAGGCAATTCTGAGCGAAGCTTTATACTCAATAGTGACTCCGTAATTTAGGAGAAACTATGAAACAAAACTTTAGAAGCTCTAAAACTTATTCGTCAAACATTAAAGCTGACCCATCTTCGTATCCGCAAGGGTATTTCAAAGATAAGCCTTGCAGGGAATGTAGGGGGTTGTTTAAACCACAATCTCCTTCACACCTGTTTTGTGGGCAAGCTTGTTTCGATGATAATTTCTCACGGAAATATTTGAGAAAAACCTACGGAATTACACTTGAGGAATACAGACAAATGTTTGTTGACCAAGATAATAAGTGTGCCATTTGCCGTATGGATGGTTTTAAAATTTGCAAAGATGCGAAAGCCCTTTTAGTAGTTGACCATTGTCACTCTACAGGTAAGGTAAGGGGTCTTTTATGTCATAATTGCAACCGAGGTCTTGGATTATTTCAAGACAATAAACAACATCTCGGAGCTGCTATTGAGTATATTGAACGTGCAACGACTATCTCTTCGGAGAGTACACTACAAACTATCGGTAGTGGAAGCGTACAACACCCTGAGATGGGTGATGATATAGTCTGAGCTGCATGGAAACATGCAGATGCGGGTAATGCCGCTGGCAGGGAGTAGTGAACCCTGCTGAACATTTCTGGCATATTTACTGGCCTATGGCGGGGGTGTCGCTAAGTTAGCAAGTAGTTTAGGTTTATCTAAGCAAGCAGCACAAATAGCTTACGATAACTATTGGACAGCTAATTATGGGCTAGGCAAGCTTAAAGATGCAGCAGAGAAGTATTATGATACGGTTGGTAAGAAGAAACATCTACCTGCTTGGGATGGCAGAATACTATCAATACGAGGTAAGAATGTATTGATTAATTGTCTAGGGCAATCTCTTGGAGCTATTTGTCAATCGTTGGCAGCTTGCTTAATGGATGCTAAGTTAGGGAAGATGTACATTGATGATATTGGCAGACCGTACTATTTGTACAAAGGGAAGATGGTGAGACGGGTAAGCCTTTTTCACGATGAGTATAGCTTTGAGGTGTTAGACGGTATTGAAGAAGATATTCGTGCTATGAGTGTTAAGTGTATCATTGAGGCTGGTGAGTTCTTAAAGCTACCAATTGAGCTTGATGGTGAGGGTAAGATGAGCAAGAATGGTAGCTGGAAAGATGTTCACTAAAACAGTTGACACAAGGGGCGTATTCAATCATAATACCAAACATGAAAACGAGGAGATGCCTTAAATAAAATAATTTAATTAAATGTTTGACACAACATTAAAATGTGTTAATATAGATGAATATAAGCAGTTTGAACAACGAGCTGCTTATACAACGGCATAATGCCACAACAACGTAAGACAACGAGGAAATTAAATCATGGCTACTGAGATTCTAAACAACGCGACTTTCTTTTATACCTGTATTCAGACACCTACTAAAAAGTATGAGTCGGACGAAACAGAATGGAAGACATCTGCTGTTGTAGACAAAAAAACAGCAAAAGAGTGGAATAAGAAGTTTAAGAAGCAACCTGCCAAAGAGCTAGACAACGCAGAGTTTGTAGCTAAATATAAGTCTGAATTGCCGTTCCCTGACCAAGAAGAACAGTATATCATTAAACTCTCTCAGAATACACACAACGCAGACGGCAAGGAAATGTATCAACCGAAAGTTTATCAAGACATTGGCGGCAACAATGTTATAGATATTACTAAGAAAAAGTTGGTAGGTAATGGTAGTAAAGGGAAAGCTGCTTATGGTGTAGTAGAAAACAAGTTTGGTACATTTGCTAAGTTAAATAGTATTTGTATTTTTGACTTGGTTGAATATGGTGGGAATGCCAACCCTTTCGGTAATGTTGTTGAAGATGAAAACGATGCAACACAACGAGAAGCATATAAGCCTGAGAACGCTAAGGCAGCTAAGGCTAAACCTGCACCATTGGCGGAAGATTTGGATGACGATGGTTCTCTCCCCTTCTGATGTGAGGTGAAATGATGAAAGTGTGTTTCAAATGTTTTGCAGAGAAACCACTTTCTGACTTTTATGTTCATAAGGCGTTGTTTATTTAACATTCGTACTAATCCCTGTGTGTATAGGTTTTGGTGTTGATGTCAAGAATATATGTGGAATTGTTATTCCAAGTCTTTTATTTAGTTTCTTAATGACATTAGGAGCAACAAAGTGAGTAATTTTGAATCATTCTTAGAACACGCTAAGAAGAACACAAACGAAGAAACAGTAGATAAAGCTATGGAGCTTTTAGACGAGATTTTCTTGATTATTAAAGATAACGGGTTAGCAGGTGCATTAGCCTCTAATCTATTCTTTAGCACTTGTTTAGATGCTTTAGGTGACGAAGATATTGGAGAACAAGGTAATGAGTGAACAAAAGAAGCGTGGCCGTCCTGAGAACAACGATAATGCTGTATTAACAGATATTATTAATGATAAAGATAAGCTCAAAACCTTTAAAGAAGCTGTGGCCAACCTAGTGTACCATAAGCGTAAGATTGAGGCTGATACGCTAATATATAAAGAAGATGTTAGTGGTGTCAGTGAAAAATATGGCTTGTCAAAGGGTTTGATTAATGCTAAGGTGGCTGCAATAGTTAAAGAAAAAGAGGTTGAAGAAGCCGATAAACTCTTAACAAAACATGAAATGATGACTGAGGTGTAACACTAGGCGTAAGGCGTAAAACCCTACAAAGATAGTTAAACACACACTAACTGTTTGGGGTTTTATCGGACTTGACGTAAATGTTATGCGTATTTTAATTTAATGAGGTGATTTATGGTTATTGCAGATTATGATGCAGAAGAACTGGCAGCGAAATTACTAGGCTTTGGTGAAGACTATGAGCCTGACGAAGTTGAACAAAAACTGTTTGATGTGTATGAAATTAGCATGGACAGTTTTCACAGGCTAATTTCAGACCTAGCCCCAATGTGCGAAGTTGGACAAAGTCCAATAACTGGTGAAAAGTTTAGAGGTTTTGCAGATGTTGCAAGCCAGTGTTGGATAGCAAGAGTGGACGCATAACGGCCTAGCAGTAAGGCGCAAGCACCAACAAACTACGATTAGCGAGAGGTTACTATGACAGAGGCAAATACACAATCGGCTGAGTGCTTGTCGCGCTTGACTGCCGAGTTAGGCACATTTTAACGATGAATTGGAGATGATGGGATGAATGAGCGACATAAAAAAGTATTAGATTGGAAAGATAAAGACAAGAAAACTTTTATGGAAATAGGCGAGTTAATGGGAATAACAAGAGGGAGAGCATCACAAATTTATCAATACGCAAAAAACAAACAGGAGTCTGTTAAATGAAAATTAAAGATTGGCACATCCCAAACGAACAAATGTGCAATTTAGGACGACACAGTTGGAGCGTTCCGCGCTTGTTTGAATTAGCAAGAAACTTGCCCGTGATGGAAGTACCGATAAATCATTTAAGCCTTTATTACACATACGAAAAGCTAACTTTGCGTGATGTTGTAATGCACATGAACGCTGTTAATGATGCCGATTTAGATAAGCCGATAATTTTGGATGAGGACGGCGAGTTAATGGATGGGCGGCATAGACTTATGAAGGCGATGCTATTAGGGTATGAAAAGATAAAAGCGGTAAGATTTGATGAAAACCCAAGCCCTTGCCGCGTAAGTGATGCCTAACTACACAGCTAACACGTAACAACCCACAACAAAGTAAAAATGTGCAAGGTTGCCAAGAATATCGAAAGATGAGGAATAATTGGCTGGGTTGTTATCGTTGTTAAGCGAGAGTTAGAAAGACTTTTAAGCCCTAGAAAATATATTAAAAATAACTCTAAATAGTGTTGTACATAGCAACAATATGTTGCTATTATACAGACATAGGGAAGCACAACGCAGCCCACAACGCAGAGTAAAAAACATGAACGCATTTAACATTTACGAAGGCGCAATCCAAAACGCAGAACAAAATGACTTGGCGGTTGATGCTGAGTACATCAAAGACTACGTAAGCGGCGCACTTGATGTTGAGATTACAACAGAAGTTGCTGAAAAAATCGTTTCTTGCTTTGTTGCTTATGAAGCAGTTCGTGGAAACGGCAACGGCGTTGATTATGATTATTTGGTTAAATTTGAGTTACAGGACATTGAAATTGTCTGATTTTGAAGTGGGCTACACGCCCACTAACTTACGCCTAGTGATTGAAAAACTAGGCGTTACACAGGCCGCATTAGCGGCCACTTTAGGTGTTACGCCGCAGGCTGTTAGATACTGGCTAATGCCAGTGGGTACTAAGTCTAGGCGCGATATGTCGCATGAAAAATGGCTTGAGGTAATGGCGCTACTTGCCACGGCCAATGTCGTCTAACTAAGTGCGTAAGGCGCAAATACCCGCGCTGATGTACGCAGTAAACTGTAATCACAAACGTCAAAAGATAAGCCATTGTTGGCTGGGTATTTGTCGCACTTGACGTGGAGTTAGAGTGAGGGAATAACGATGATAGTTTTATGCTACGGCGCAGGAACAAACACAACAGCGATGATTGTGG
>ERZ650308.1536-NODE-1536-length-11880-cov-12.313150_pt1 | contig 11880 bp, 16 predicted proteins | sample MGYA00376244_ERZ650308 | MGnify/ENA primary metagenome ERZ650308 (study PRJEB26733, sample SAMN07839295) | wastewater metagenome | biome: small river; feature: stream; material: water | place: USA: North Carolina | collected 2016-04-26 ...
TGCACCAGCCAAACATCCGTGAAGTTGGCTTCTTGTTCCGCGGACCAAACCGCCTAGAGCCGTAAGCTCATAACTTCATGCAGAAACCCCTCCGCCCAAATCGGGATGGAGGGGTTTTCTCTTGTGGTCTCAGTCTGACCAGTTTGCAATCTGGAGGCCGGGGACCTTTGAAAAATGCTTGATATTGTTGGTCACCAGAGTCACGCCGAGGCTAAGTGCGTGCCCGGCGATGAGAGTATCTGCTGGGCCAATAGGCGTTCCTGCCTTCTCCAGAAGCGCCCTCAGACGCCCAGCTTCGAGTGCGTCAGATCTCACAAAGGGAACCGTTTCGACGTCCTTCAAAAATTCGGCGAGGATTCCCTCCAAAGCCGAACTATTCGTTTTAAACAAATGGGCCGCCAACTCGGAGTGGGTTATCGCGGAGATGCCCCATTGACCTAATGTGTTTGACAGGCGCTTGCGCAGATTCGGGTTGCCCCGCAGAAAGTAACTTGCCGTGTCGGTGTCGAGTAGGTATTTCACTCGAAGTGCCTTTCGAGTTCTTCGAGAGATTCACGCTCTGGCCATTCGGAATCATCTCTTTCATCGCCCCATTCGGCCTCAGAGATCGGACCGTGTTGGTCTAGCAAATCGAAGAGGCGTTTGAATTTTTGGGGACGTTCCTTAAAAAGCCCCATTTCCTCACTCTCATCGTCGATCTCAAGAAAGAGAACAGGCTCGTCAAGTTTGATTGATGCCGGGATGCGAATTGCGTTGCTGCCCCCGTTTTTAAAAACTTTGAGTTCAATGATCGTTTTCAAATCGAACCGCCTTATCTATACCTCGTATATAGACAATTTCACACAGGGGTCAGACATTGTCAACCGTTCAACACGCCCAATGACTTGGGTATTGCACACTACTACGCAATATGTAATAGTGGATGCAACGAAGGGATTTTCATGGATTCGACTCAGCTACTGAAGGGCGTTCTAGATGTCGCAGTGCTAGCGGTTGTAGAGCACGAGGACGGCTACGGCTACGACATCGTGCGTCGATTGAAAGCAGCCGGACTGGAGGAAGTTGGCGATGCATCGGTATACGGCACTCTCCGCAGGCTGTTCACTGCTGGCGCATTGAACAGCTACGTGGTGGCCTCGGATGATGGACCACATCGCAAGTACTACGCAATTAATGACATGGGCAAGCAAATGCTGACTCATCAACGAACAATCTGGCAATCTTTCAGCGCCAAACTGACGTGCCTACTCGAACCGAAAAGCGCCAAGCGGAGCAAGACAAACGGAGGAAACCAATGAAGACCACAACCGAATTATCCATTGAACAGTTCGCGCTTGCGGTTCGGGCTGAGCTCTCTGATCTCACAAGGCGTGAGATTGAAGAACTGACGGATGGGCTCGAGGCTGACCTGGCCGAACGACTTGCTGAAGAAGGGCCTTCATTCGAACTGGGCTCTCCGATTTCGTACGCCTCCGAACTGCGAGATGCCGCAGGCGTGGCGCCTAGAGCACAAGGCTTTTCGTTTTCGTCACTCAGCGCATGGTTTTATACGTGGGTCAAACGGAATGCTTTTCGCATGGCAATTTACGATTTCGCCTCTTCATTGCGCCCCACCTGGTGGGTCATTCGGGCGACAGTCGCCTACATAATTTTGACTACTTTATCGATGAACCAAATTTCTATTTGGATACTGCTCGCGTTTGTTCTAGTGAGTGTTCAATGGGGTCGCAAAAAGTGGCTTACTCAAAAGTTCTTCTCCGCAATTTTGATCCCACTCAACATCGTGGCAACGATTTTGGTGGTTCCGACAGTAAGCATTGTGTCTTCGCGAATTGATGAGTACTACTCGTTGCAAGGCTTTGTTGGCAGCCTTCCGTCAAACGATGGACTCCGACTCAAAGGTGTCGAGGTTAACGAAATTAAAGCATTTGATGCAACCGGCACTGAAGTACTTGGGCTTACGTTTGAAGACGCAAACGGCAACCAGCTATTACCATCAGGCACAAGCTCTGGGGCGATCAAAATTCCAGACATAACTGGACTCAGCATTCAAGACCTGGAAGCCGTTTTGAGTGACGCAGGAATTAACAATGTTGACTTTATCCGTCTCGGAAATGCTCTTGATTCTGAGGTTCAGGTTGTTAGCACAGACCCCGCCCCTGGCTATTGGATCGACCCAGCAAGCACACTAAAAGTCACGGTTGGGAAAATTTCGAACTAGCCGGGGGTCCTGTTAAATGCGTTTGCTCAAGAATCAACCGTCCGGATGGTTCTTGAGCATTCTTTCTCGGGCTAATGCCTTCGACAGTTCAAGGATACGTCCCAAGACAGACAATATCCAGACGCTAAGACTCTACTTTTTCGTTACTCCACGAACCTTGATCACCGGGTCGGCAACCTTTGAGATAACTGTGTGCGTCTTGGCAGCCCAAGGATATTTGCGGCCGAGCAAACCTAGAACGATCATCAAAATTGGGAACCAGAACTTCTTCAAGATCCACTTCATTTGGGGCTCCTACTTCTCGTCGGCTGCGGCAGCCAGGTCGTTCAGGGCTCGAGCAAAACGCTCTTCGTCGATACGCCAATAGTTATGCACTTTGCCATTGATTAGCAAGACCGGGATTTCTTCCGAATACTTCGCTGCGAGCTCCACATCATCCAAGATGTTTTGCTGGGTCATCGAAATCACCACGGATGGGTTGGCCGGCAAGAACGAGCCAAGCACGCGATCGACCGCTGCCTCGGCATCATCACACAGGTGACAGCCGGGCTTGCCGATGAGGGTCAGTTCGATGTTCACGAGTCAAGACTAAACTGACATGGTGCCGACATCCCCTAAAAAGCCAGCCACAAAGGAACGCTCGATGAAAATCGAGGCAGCTTTCTTTGACGTTGACAACACCATTTTGCGTGGGTCGAGCAGCTTCCTATTTGGCAAGGCGGCATTCAAACGTGGCTTCTTCAGCCGTCAAGACTTTTGGCGCTTCGCCTGGCAACAGGCTCGCTTCATCGCCCGCGGGGAAACCGCCAAGACCGTAGACGACATCAAAGACCGCGCGCTCGGTTTGATCGAGGGGCACAAAGCCGACGAGCTTGCAGCCTTAACCACCGAGGTCTACGACAAGTTCATTTGCCCAAAACTTTGGCCTGAAACCGTTCGCCTTGCGAAGCAACACATCGCCGATGGCCGCGAAGTTTGGCTGGTCACCGCCACCCCGCAAGAGATTGCAGAAGTCATCGCTGAGCGCCTTGGGCTGACCGGCGGTTTGGGCACAATCATTGAACGCAAGGATGGCATCCTGACCGGCAAGTTGGTTGGCGAACCGTTGCACGGCAAAGCCAAGCGCAAGGCCGTTTTGGCCCTTGCCAAGGAGCGCGGCATCGACCTGCGCAAGAGCTACGCCTACAGCGACAGCGTCAACGACCTTCCAATGCTAACTGCGGTCGGCCACGCCATCGCAGTGAACCCGGATAAGGCATTGGCGAAATATGCCAAGGCGACCGAGTGGAAGATTCTCGATTTCAAGAAGCGCGAACTCCGCGCCAATAAGTAGTTCCTAGCGACTCTCGTATGCTCGCGAACATCGGCGCTTTTGCCCTAACCGCCCTCTTCATCACAATGGTGCCCGGCCAGGGAATGGCCATGGTTTTGCGTCAGGCTTTGATGTCTGGTTCGACCGCCGCCCGTCTCTCGGTTCTCGGCAACAGCACCGGTCTGATCATCTGGACTCTCGCCAGCGCAGTAGGCCTCTCGGCAATCTTCGTCGCTTCGCCAATCGCCTTCGAAATTCTCAAGTGGGCCGGTGTGGTCTATTTGGTTTTCATCGCCGCACAAACGTTGTGGAGCCTACGCACCAACAGCCACCGATTCGACTTCGAGGGTGAAGAAATCCAGACCGCGGGCCACGCGTTCAGAGTCGGTTTCCTAACCAACATAACCAACGCCAAGGCAATGGTTTTCGCGCTGGCTTTTCTCCCCCAGTATGTGCCGAGCGATTTCAACCTCACGCTCGGCGTGATGATCTTCGGTCTAATCTGGACCATCATTTCGGTCAGTTGGTACATGGCAATCGTCGCCGGCATCACCAAGGCTCACGCGTGGTTGCAGAAGCCCCGGGTTCGCCGCGGACTCACGGCTGTCTCGGGAGTCGGCATTTTCATCCTGGCTATTGGCCTGGTAATCACCCCGGCCAAGTAGCTGACTGCCCGCAGCGCTCGACGCAAGACCTGCGTTAAACAAGAAACCCGCCGAAGCGAAAGCTTGGCGGGATTTTTGTTGAGTAAGCCGAAGTCGACTTACTTCTTATTGCGACGCTGGTGACGAGTCTTGCGAAGCAACTTGCGGTGCTTCTTCTTCGACATACGCTTGCGGCGCTTCTTAATTACTGAACCCATAGGGACCTCACAGATTTTGGATGCCATCTGATCAGAAGGACCAGAGGCAAAACGATTACTCCAGTCTACACTCAGAATATGACCGAAAAACAGCAGTTCACGCTGGTTCGTGACTATGGCGACTTCGAACTCCGCAACTATCCCGCTCACGTTCTCATGCAGGTCGAAGTCGAAGGCGATTTCATGCGGGCCGGCAACCTGGGCTTCGGGCCGCTGATCAGTTACATCAGCGGCAATAATCTTTCCCGCGAGAAGATCGCAATGACCGCACCCGTCATCCAAGAGCCGGTTAGCGCGACCACCCACCTGGTTAGTTTCGTGCTTCCTAATGGCACTGACCCCAAGGATGTGCCGGTGCCGGCAAATGCCCGAGTCACCATGAAAGCCATGCCCGAACACCTTGCTGGAGTTCGCAAATTTGGTGGCGGTTGGAACGAATCACGCTTCATGAGCGAAGGTGAACTTTTGACCAAAGCGGTGATTCGAGAGGGCTTTGAGCCAGTCGGAAATCTATACTGGGCAAGATTTGATCCACCTTGGAAGCCTGGCTTCCTAAAGCGCAACGAAGCACTAATCAACCTAAAGAAAGATATGTAGATGAAAATCAATGCAACCCTACAGAAGCTCATTGCCGAGTTTCTTGGCGTCACCCTGTTCCTCATCGCAATCGTTGGCAGCGTTTCACACTCGCTAGCTGTCCCACAGCTTTCACTTGCCGTGACCCTTGGTCTTGCCATCTTGATCACTGGCGGCATCAGCGGCGGTCACCTAAACCCTGCCGTTTCACTCTTCTTCTATTCACGCAAAGAGATCTCACTTGGCGATTTCGTTCTCTATGTTCTCGCTCAGATCGGTGGTGGCCTTCTAGGTGCATTCATCGGCCTGCAGCTTTGGGGCAAGAGCGTCGCGCCACTTTCAACCGGCAGCACCCCTAGCATCGCGGTTCTACTTGGCGAGTGGGTTGCCACCGGCGGCCTAGTGTTCCTAGTCGGTTTCCTAGTTGCTACAAAGCGCGCCAACATCATCCCAGTGGCAGTTGCCCTTTGGGTCTTCTCGGCATCTAGCTTCACCCAGAGTGGCGCACAGGCAAACCCTGCAGTCACCATCGCACTTTTGCTCACCGGCCAGAACCTTTCGGCCACCGGCTGGATCATCATTGCCGAGCTGGTCGGCCTAGTCACCGGCATCATCGGCCTAATGGTTTTCACCGCCAAGCCAGTCAAGGCAAAGGCTGCCAAGAAGGCTCCAAAGAAGTAGAACAAAAGGTAAACAATCTGAAAGGCTCCGGTTTCGACCGGGGCCTTTTGGTTTAATTGAGGCATGTCGAAAAAAGCCTCAGTTCTCTTTGTTTGTGTTCACAATGCCGGTCGTTCTCAGATGGCCGCCGGTTATTTGCAGGCACTGGCTGGCGACCGTGTTGAGGTTCGTTCAGCTGGCAGTGCGCCGAAGAACGAGATCAACCCTTCGGCGGTGGCAGCCATGCTCGAAGAGGGCATCGACATCAGTGCAAACACTCCAAAGATATTGACCGACGAGGCTGTCGAAGCTTCTGACTATGTGATCACCATGGGTTGTGGCGACGTTTGCCCATTCTTCCCTGGCAAGGCCTACCTCGACTGGGTCCTGGATGACCCTGCCGGCCAGGGCGTCGAAGCCGTTCGCCCAATTCGCGACGAGATTCGCAAGCACATCGAAGCTCTGATTGCGGAGATCGACGCTAAGTTCTGAGGGCCGTCCCCCACTCGGGGTATCCCCTGGAAAATGACACCTAAACTGTTACATATTGTGGCTTTCAAATTGGAATATCCCTGCCATACTTTCTAGAAACAGGGGGAGGTAGCCTATGTCGCCGAGAACCAAGAGCATTCCGCAGCCTAAGCAGGCTCGCGCCAAAGACACCGTTAGCCTCGTAATCGCCGAGGCGAATCGTGCAATCGAAACCGGCGGCGAATCTTCGGTTCGCATCCAAGAGATTTCGGCCAAGACCGGGGTTTCGATTGGTTCGATTTACCACCACTTTGGTGACCGCGATGGTCTGATTCGCGCGACCTACGTTCACAACTTCGCAGCCAACATCCAAGAAGACATCGCACGCGCGAAACGCTTCATGGACAAAATGCACAGCACCCAAGAAATCGCCGAGCACTATGACGAGATGCTCGAGTTTTTGGTCGACCACTTCAAGCATGTTCCGGCAGATAAGCGCGCCAACATCATCGGCAACACCACCGGTCGCCCGCTGCTGCGCGCAGCCCTGGCCGAAGTGCAACACGGATTGACCGAACAACTGACCGAGGTGATGCAACTTCTACAGGACCGAGGAATGCTCAAGCCACACCTTTCGGCACGCGCCGCGGCGGTTATGGTTCTTGGCATGCTGCACGGCCGAATCGTGGCCGAAATCGACACCTCACCGGTCAGCGAAAACGACTGGAACCAGGCAATGATTAGCGCCTTTGGTGGCCTATTCGTGCTGAACGACCAACTGAATGTTTAGGCGCCCAAGCGGCGCGGCCCCAAGCACCCCAAGGCGCTAGAGCAACTTGCACCTATTTGCCGGCTGCAAGTTCCCGGGCACGAGCAAGCGCGGCCTCGGTCGCCTCGACAAACATTGATTCAAGATCGGTTTCGCTCATCCTTGCGATTGCTCGCTCGGTGGTGCCGTTCGGGCTGGTGACCTGCTTGCGAAGGGCCTCAGGAGTTTTGCCCGAGGCAACCAAAAGTTCGGCAGCGCCCAAGAAAGTTTCGTTCACGAGCAGAGCGGCATCCTGGTCATTGAAACCGTGGTGCTTGGCGGCCTTGGTCAGCTGCTCGATTAGATAAAACACGTATGCCGGACCAGAACCAGAGATGGTGCTGAGGGCATCGATTCGAGCCTCGTCGAGAACCAGGGTCTTACCAACGGTTTCGAAGAGCTGGACGGTGGTTTCGACTGCCCAGTCGGTTGCTCGCTCACCCGCTGCGATGCCGGTAACGGCACGGCCAACAATTGCTGGGGTGTTGGGCATTGCGCGGACTACGCCGACGTCTTCAGGCAGCACGGCTTCCATCGAGGCAGTGGTAACACCGGCGGCAACGCTGATCACGAGGGCGTTGTCATTAATCGCCTCGGCAACTTCGGCCAACACCTCGGTGACATAAGCAGGCTTCACGCCGATCAAAACCACGTCTGCTCCGGCAACGGCCATCGCGTTTGCATCCGCGCCGTTTTCGAGCGCGAAGGCGTGCACACCGAGCTCATCGATGTGCTTTTCGGCACTAGCCGCGGTCTTGGTGCTAACCGAAATGTGCTCAGGGTCGAAACCAGATTCCAGTAGGCCAGCCAGGATGGCCCCGCCCATCGAACCAGAGCCAAGAATTGCGATGCGATTGATATTCACCTAATCAGTTTAGGCGAGCGGTTTTGTCGGTGGTGGTTGATAGTTTTGAGTCATGGCTAACCCAAAATCAACCTTCGTCTGCACCGAGTGCGGTTGGTCGACCCCGAAGTGGGTTGGCCGCTGTGGAGAGTGCCAAGCTTGGGACTCAATGCAGGAGGGTGCCGCCGGTGGCGGTCGCGGTTTGGGAGTCGCCAAGCAGGTTCGCGCCTTGAAGTTGGTCGAATCTTCGGCAGCCAAACCTATTACCGATGTTTCGACACAAAGCGTTTCCGCTTGGTCGACCCAGGTCGGTGAGTTTGACCGCGTTCTGGGTGGCGGGCTAGTTCCCGGTGCCGTGGTCCTACTTTCGGGTGAACCGGGCGTGGGCAAGTCGACCTTGCTGCTTGAGGTTGCTGCGAACACCGCCAAGTCTGGCAAACGAGTTCTCTATGTGACGGGCGAAGAATCGGTTGGGCAGGTTCGCCTTCGAGCCGAACGCACCGGGGCACTCACCGACAACCTCTATTTGGCAGCCGAGACTGACCTCTCTACCGTGCTCGGCCAAATCGATGCGGTTGGCCCTGAGCTTTTAGTTGTCGACTCGGTTCAGACCATTGCCTCCAGCGAGATTGATGGCGCCGCAGGTATGCCCTCGCAAATCCGCGAGGTTGCCGCCAATCTCATTCGAGTTGCCAAGGAGCGCGCCCTGCCAGTAATTCTGGTTGGCCACGTCACCAAGGATGGCTCGATCGCCGGCCCACGAGCATTGGAGCACCTCGTCGATGTTGTCTGCCACTTTGAGGGTGACCGACAGACTTCATTGCGATTTGTTCGATCGCTCAAGAACCGATTTGGCCCGACCGATGAGGTTGGCTGTTTCGAAATGACCGGTGAGGGCATCAACCAGGTAACCGACCCGAGTGGCATGTTCTTGTCACGCGGCGATGCTCCGGTTTCAGGAACCTGCGTGACAGTGACAGTGGAGGGCAAGCGTCCGCTTATCGCCGAGGTTCAGGCTCTAGTAGTTAAGTCTTCTAACCCTCAGCCCCGACGAGTTACTAACGGCGTCGACTCGGCGCGTGTAGCAATGCTTTTGGCCGTGCTCGAGAAGCGAGCTGGGCTGCGACTTGGCGATTCTGACGTTTACGTTTCGACCGTGGGCGGAGTTCGCCTGACTGAGCCGGCGGCCGACCTCGCAATCGCCTTGGCTATCGCCTCGGCGGTTCAAGACAAGCCGATAGCGCACAACCTAGTTGCCTTCGGCGAAATCAGCTTGGCCGGCGAAATCCGCAAGGTTTCCAATGGCAAGATTCGCGCCAATGAAGCAACTCGACTCGGTTTCATCCGCTCGGTGGACTCTGAAGTCGGCGACCTTCGTGCGGCCCTAAGCCTCGGTCTTAACTGGTAAAAACGGTGGCCGGCTAAAGCCGACCACCGCAACTATCCGGGGGCAGATAGTTTTGTGTTGCCTCGCCAGACTATGTCTCGGCCACCCCTAAAAACAGTCTGAATCCGGGCCAAATCGGACAATTGAGTACAGACTTCGGACAATTTCGTACATTTTGGGCTCTAAATCAATGTCTGGGGTTACCCATAGATTTTCATTGAATAGGTCTCAATTGAGATTGGCAGTTTAGGGGGCAAGAAACCGGGGTCTACAACAAATGTCACAAGCACTACTTTCAGATCGAGCCAGAGCGCTCCTGCTTTCATTCGCAATAAGTCATAACGCCAGCGACTTCTGTCGCTTCATCACCGTAGTCGCACTGCGCGAGTTCGGTGCAACCTCGGCCATCATGGTCAGGGTCGAAGCCGATCGCTCGCTTCGCAGTGTTGGCCAATTCGGTCAACCTCGGCCAGCGGATAGTCTTCGATTGCCAAATACCGCAAATATCAGGGCGATCAAAAAATCGATGGCGACCCAAAAGTTGGTCGAGGTTCAAGAGACCACTCCGGAAGGTGAGCCAAGCGGTCTATTTGTCGCGATGCCGTTTAGCCCAACGGGCGATGTACCGGGAGCGCTTGGCATAACTTTTAGGAAGAACCCGGTGCTCATTCCAGAGGCCGAACTCGAGCTTCTGAAACTTCTCTCGGAGTTGATTGCCGTTAACTCGCTACCACGCATGCGCGCCAGCGGCCTGCTTTCGAAACTCTATTACGACACCGAGAACCTCGAGGAGGTTTCGGCAATCACCCCACGCCAACTGCGCGTGCTCGATGAGATGGCAATCGGCAAGACAAACGGTCAAATCGCGCGGTCATTAAACGTGAGCGAGTCGACAATCAAGCAAGAGTCAGTTCGAATCTTCCGAATTCTCGGGGTCAACACCAGACAACGAGCAGTGTCGGCCGGCAAAGAGATGGGACTGATCTAGCGGTTTGGGTTGATTAGGCCGAGGCTAAGCAACTTGGCTTCCGGTTTTGATTCGGCATCCATGTTTCGATATGCGGACGGCGTGATTCCGGTCTCTGCCAAGAACTTGCGGTTGAAGTTTGCCAGGTTGCCATAGCCACTAGCGCGTCCGATAGCCGCGATCGACTGATCGGTCTGATCAAGCAGTCGGCAGGCATGAGCAATGCGCAACTTGCGAACCATGTCGCTGAAGGTGAGCCCCGATGCCTTTTTGAAATACTTCGAGAAGGTTGGCTCAGACATGTGTGCGATGCGGGCCGCCTCAGACATACGGATGTCTTGAGTCAGGTTCTCAAAGATGTATTTGATTCCAGATTCAACTGCGAGCTTTCCTTCGTTGCTGGCGTGATCGTGCACCCAGCGACGCGATAAGTACTGCTTGTCAGTATCTGGCGCCTTCATAAAGAGGTCAATGAGAGCGAAGAATCCCGAAATCTGGCTGAGGCCGGTCGAGGCGCCGACCCCCTCAATCAGCGCCTCTGCCTTGGCTCTGGTCTCACCGTGAAAAATGATGCCTTGACTAATTTCATCCAAGAATACTTTGGCGCCGGTCAACTCTGGAATCACGGTGCTCACCTTGAGGAACCAGTCGGCGTCGAACTGAATCAAGGCGTCGCGATTGGCGAAGACTTCTCCAGGCTGAAGGTCGCTCATCCAGTCATGAGGAAGGTTCGAACCCATGATGCTCACCTGGCCAGGTTCGAATGCTCCGATGTAGTCACCGGCAATCAGACTGCCCGAGCTTTTTCGAATCAGGTGAATCTCGATTTCAGGGTGATATTGCCACCTTGCAATCTCACTCGGATAGTCGTGTTCGAGCCATCGAAATGACTTCGATGGGTGTGGCGGGATTACCTCGAGGTATGGGTCGAGTTCGAGAAATTCCTGGGGCGAACGGTGCCCTTTAAAGCCTTCGTTTGGTAACGGATTCATAACACTATTTTTCCAATGCTGAGAATTTACCTAGATTTTGTCTTTTGTTGGCAAGATTTTCGAAATCATAATTTGCTCTGTATTGGCGGGGCTTGCGGGCAACTAATACTTTTTTGCTCGCTTTTTTCTAAAAAACTGCCGTTTTCGTGCTGGCAAAATAGTATCAGAAATAGATGTTTTTTGACCCCCTTTTTATTTTGACTGGCTTCAAAATCGCGGTAACTTCAAGACACAGAGAAGCCAGGTTTACGATCCCCGGGCCCTCTTCTCCGGTTTAAAACCGGAAGCCAGAAAAAACATGTAGCAACGACAACAAAGGAGTATCAATGCTTTTGAACAAAAAGCTTGCAGCCTTTGGAGCCATGGCAGCAGTTTCTGCTCTAGCTCTATCGGGCTGTTCAGCATCAACCACCGACGCAAACGCACCTGTTACCCTGACCCTCGCTACCGTGAACAACGGCCAGATGAAGGACATGGAGACTCTAAAGGGTGAGTTCGAAAAGGCAAACCCAGGCATCACCGTTAACTTCCAGGTAATGGAAGAAGGCGACCTACGTAGCGCTGTTACCGCCGACGTTGCTAACGCAGCTGGCCAGTACGACATTGTTACCATCGGTGCCTACGAAGTTCCACAGTGGGGTGCAAATGGTTGGCTAACCGACCTAACCCCAGCTCTAACTGAAGACAAGGCTTACGACGTAGAGGACATCCTTCCTCCAGTTCGTACCGCTCTTTCAGTAGACGGCAAGCAGTACGCAGTTCCTTTCTATGGCGAGTCTT
>ERZ650308.1537-NODE-1537-length-11877-cov-4.550753_pt1 | contig 11877 bp, 8 predicted proteins | sample MGYA00376244_ERZ650308 | MGnify/ENA primary metagenome ERZ650308 (study PRJEB26733, sample SAMN07839295) | wastewater metagenome | biome: small river; feature: stream; material: water | place: USA: North Carolina | collected 2016-04-26 ...
CGAAATTATATTAAAACCACTTTTGTATTAGTAATTACAGTTTTTGCCTTAGTATTCTTTTCTATCTTTTTTTTTGATTTAAAAAGTGATGTTTTAGAAGTAGAATGGTTAATGGTTTTACTTGTTTTTACTTTTTTTAAGCTTGGCGAAATAATTGGGATTACATTATTGGGATTAGAAATTTCTCTTTTTTCATTGTATGTTTTTATGTTTTATAGAGGAGATGTTGATATTACAAATTATTCGACTGTACAATTTATAGGGTTTTTGATTGAGTTTTCTTTTCCACTGTTTATTTTAGTTTATTATGTTTATTTATCTGTAAAATCAAATAAAATTTCTGAAAAAAAATTGCGTTCAACTCATGCTGTTTTACAAGAACAGTTTTTAAAAATAAAAGAACAGCATGAAGAAAAAACTGTCTTGTTAAAAGAAATTCACCATCGCGTAAAAAACAATTTGCAAGTCATCACAAGTTTACTTCGTTTACAATCTTCAGATTTAAATCAAAACGATGTGAAAATTCATTTTGATGATGCCATAAATCGCATAATGACCCTTTCTTTAATACACCAAAAGATGTATCAGAAAGATAATTTATCTTTAATTGACACACAAGATTACTTCAATACGTTAATTGCTGATTTGATTACTTCATTAAGTGTGAATATCCCAGTTCAATTAAAAATTAATTCAGAAATAGACTACATTGGCACAAAATCATTTGTTCCTTTAGCTTTAATAATATCTGAATTAGTATCTAATTCTTTAAAGCATGCATTTAAAAATGATGGTTATATAGCAATTGATTTTGTGAAACAAAATCACCTGGTTAATGTAAGGTATTTTGACAATGGCAATTGGAAGGATGAGCAAGAGAAAAGTAGTTTTGGTATACAATTGGTACAAACCCTATGTCAACAATTAGGAGGAACCTATAAACGCGAGATATTATCCAAAGGAACAACGTATCATTTATTAGAATTAGACGTTAATGATTAAAGAAATCAACAATTGCTTTAGAAAATAATTTTGGTTGATCTAATTGAGCTGCATGGCCACATTTTTGAATTGAATAAAAATCTGCATGGATCGAAGCTGCAAATTTTTCACCTTCTTTCAACGAAAATAAAGCGTCATTTTCACCCCAAATCACCAATGATTTTATTGGCCATAACGTACTGTTTTTAGCGACAGAAATTTCTTCTTTTTGCAAACTCTTCATTAATGCTATTAATGCTAAATGATGTTGATTAAAATAAGTGTCATAGAGTTGTTTCTCTAAAAAACTAGGTAAATTATGTTTTTTATAGGCGGCCAAATCATATAATCGTTGGAGGTATTTAGCTTCTTTAAATATGAATAAATCTGCTACATTTTCAACGTTATATTTTTTTGCCACAGCTGTTAATTCTTCTTTCTTAAATGTGTTTCCAGGTGAATTTGCAATACAAAGTTGACGTATAAATGACGGATTGTTCAATGCTAAGTTGAGCGCTAAAAATCCGCCATAACTTTGACCAATCACAGAAAATGTGTCGATTTTTAAATGGTTTAATAATTGTTTTAATGCAATGGTTTGATTATTTAAATTAGGCTCTAATGTAGCTTTGCTTTTTCCAAACCACAATAAATCTGGTGCAATTACAGTATGGTTCTTAGCTAAAGCTAAGAGTTCATTTTTCCAAGTTAATTGAGCATTACCAGCAAAACCATGTAACAAAACAATTACTGGACCTTCACCACCTTTCCAATAATTTACTTGAAAATCAGGTGTTGAATAATCGAAATTTTTAATGGAATTCCGAGTTAATTTTCGAGTAGAAAAATTTGAATTTACTTTCACAACATTGCATGCTGATAAGAAAATTAAAAGAAATAGGAAGCGAACCTTAAACATATCAAATCAAATAGTTGTTTAAGTTAAATATAATAACGAATTATTCAAAGTTTTAATTACTTAGCTTTATCTTTGACAAAAAATCAAAAATATGTTTACAGGAATTGTAGAACAAATAGGGACCATCGTTTCAATTGAAAAGGAACTTGAAAACGTTCATTTTACAGTAGAATCAACCATTACAGATGAATTAAAAATTGATCAAAGTGTTGCCCATAATGGATGTTGCTTAACGGTTGTTTCAATTACTGCGAATCATTATGTCGTAACGGCTATTGCAGAAACAATTCATAAAACAAATTTAGGTCATTGGAACGTAGGCGATAAAATCAATTTAGAACGATGTATGCAGATGAATGGTCGATTGGATGGACACATCGTACAAGGACATGTCGATACAACAGCGCAATGCATCAATATTGAAGATCAAAAGGGGTCGTGGAAATACACGTTTCGTTATGCAAAACATCCTGAACATATTACAGTAGAAAAAGGATCTATTACCATTAATGGAACGAGTTTAACAGTTGTTGATTCATTGACTACTGAATTTTCTGTTTGTATTATTCCTTATACGTATGAATTTACAAATTTCCACACGTTAAAAGTGGGTGATGCTGTTAACTTAGAATTCGATATAATAGGAAAGTACGTTGCTAAATTACTGAATAATCAACGTTAAATTATTTCCAGTTTTTTTGTATTTTTCTGTTCGTATTTTTTCTAAACTTTTTCAAAACACCATCTCTAGTTGAGACGTTTCCACATTTGATTAAGTCAGATCCAATGAATTGCCCATTGCGGTAGAATAACACTTCAAACGTTACAGATGTTATTTCATCTCGGTATATAGGGAATAAGTTACCTGTACTTAACGCTGTATTTAGTGGATCTTTGTGTGAAGTTCGCTTAAAATTATTATCATACCCTCTAACAGAAATTAATGCATAGGTATCGTAACCTTTATTTTTAACGATTTTACTCAACGAATCATTCGCTAAAATGGCTAATTCATTACCACTTTTTAAAATGTTTAACGATGGATTGGCTTTGATACCATTGTTCACCAATAGTTCCGCTAAATTAATTTCTAGGGTATAACGATCTTCCGCTTTTTCCATTTGACCAACAACTATTGCATTGGTTAAATGCAAGTTTTTAGTTTGACCAACAATGGTGCAAATTGAAAGTATTGAACTTAAAAATAAAATGAATTTCATAGGTTTAAAGTTAAAAAATTTCTGATGCAATTGCCTTTACTTCTTTTGAATTTGACATCGTATAGTAATGAATACAAGGGACATTTGCTGCTTTCAATTCTTTTGATTGTTGAATTCCCCATTCAATACCCAATTGTTCAACATCGGCATTTGTCTTACATTTTAATAGTTCTTTAGACAAAGCTTCTGGGTAATCAATTTTAAAGAATTTAGGCAAAAATGAAATGTGGTTGAGTGATTTAATTGGTTTTATTCCTGGAATAATTGGCACATTAATACCTGCAGCGCGACATGCCTCAACGAAATCAAAATATTTTTGGTTGTCAAAAAATAATTGTGTAACAATGTATTCAGCACCAGCATCAACTTTTCCTTTTAAGTAAAGTAAATCAGTAGACAAATTCATTGCTTCAAAGTGTTTTTCTGGGTATCCAGCTGCACCAATACAAAATGAAGTAGGTTCTAATTTTATATCATCCATCATGTAATTGCCTTTATTCATTTCAGCAATTTGTTGAATTAATTCTACTGCATGACTATGTCCGTCTTGGTGAGGTTTAAAGGTTGCTTCTGTTTTAACGGAATCACCTCTTAGAGCCAATACATTGTCAATTCCTAAGAATTGTAAATCAATCAAGGCATTTTCTGTTTCTTCTTTACTAAATCCACCACAAATTAGATGAGGTACAGCATCAACATGGTATTTATTCATTATCGCTGCACAAATGCCTACAGTACCAGGGCGTTTACGAATAGCAATTTTTTCTAAAAGACCATTTTCGCGCTCTTTATAAATAAATTCTTCTCTGTGATACGTAACATTTACAAAACGCGGTTTAAATTCCATTAATGGATCGATACCATCATAAATTGATTGAATACTTTTCCCTTTTAAAGGAGGTAAGATTTCAAACGAAAACAATGTTTCTTTCGCTTGTTTTAAATGTTCTGTAACTTTCATCTAGGAAATAAAAGAACAAAGATAGTTGATATTAAGGGATATACTTTGTTAAAAAAGATGAAATTATTGTAAGGATAAGATTAGTCTGTTAAATTTTTGCAATTTCTTCTGCAAGAATTAAATCAATTTGAGAAGTGATTTTGATATTTTCTTCATTTCCATTGACCAAATAAATCGGATATCCTGCTTGTTCAACCAAAGATGCATCGTCTGTAATTTCAGGATGAAATGCTTGTTGATACGCTGTTTCTAAGACTGTTTTTAAAAAACATTGTGGTGTTTGAACTCTGAAAAATTGTTTGCGATCAACAGCATGTGATTCATTTCCTTTAACTTTACGAATGGAGTCATTAATTGTAACTACGGGAACAACCTGATGTTTTGATTTTACATTTTCAAAACAAGTTCCTAAAGTTGCAAAAGAAACAAAAGGTCTAACACCATCGTGAACGGCAACATAAGTTCCTGAACAGCTCTTTAATGCATTTTTTATAGAATCGTAACGCTCTTTTCCGCCGTCTACTATTTCATGCGGTATGGAACAATTATGCGTATTAAGTAGCTCATTCCAATATTTTCTCCATTCATTTGGAAGCGTAATAATTAATTGCGCTGAAGCATCAAATGCATGAAAAACCTCTAATGTGCGAATCAAAATTGGTTTGCCACCTATTTCAAGGAATTGTTTTGGAAGTGTTGTTCCCATCCGTTTTCCAATTCCACCTGCTGTAATAATAATTGAGAATTCGCTCATGTTTCAAAAGTACTAAATTGTAGAGACAAAAAAAAGGTGTCAAATATTGACACCTTTTAATTAATTTGAAGTTAGTTATCTTCTAATTCCTGCTTTCAAGAAACGACGATTGTCAACAATATCAGCTTTTTTCTTTAAGCCATTTAATGCCAATCCTTGAACATTTCCTTTTAATGCATTTAATAATTGTTCTTTTTCTGTTTTGTAAGATGCTGTTGCAGGAGCTTTCGTTGCTTTGTCAATACGAATGACATACACACCCATTTTTCCTTTTAACGGCAATGTTTTTTGTCCTGGCTTCAATCCAGAAAACAAAGCACCTACTACTTCAGGTTCAAATCCAACTCCTGCAATTTGTGGGTTAGCAAAAACAACTTCAGCTTTCATAACTTCTGAATTTGAACGTTTAGCCATTGCTTTCATTGATTTGTCTTTCAATAATTGGTTTGTAAAGCGTTCAGCTTTTTTCTCTTCTATTAAATCACGTTTCATTAATTCCTCTACATTTTCAAAGGTTGGCTCACCTTTTGTTTTGATAGAAGATAGCATTGCGATGACGTATTTGTCTTTGTCTTTAATTGGTGAAGAAACTAAATCTCCTTCTAACGCACTTTCATCAAAAGCTAATTTTAAAATTTTGTCTTCAGCAAATGGCGTTGTAAAGCCATATAATTTCGGACTATTTTCTTCAATTGTAACTGGACGAGCATAGTATCCAGCGCGTTGAGCAATTGTATCAAATGCTTCGATTTTACCTTTCATTGTTGCTTTACGGCCAATTTTAGCTTGTAATTTGTACAATAAATTATATACCTCTCCGTCTTTGTAATCAATTGTTTCTTGACTTGGTTTGAATGCTTTTACAACATTTGCAACAACTGGTAAGTAATTTGCATCGCGTTCCATTACCTCAATAATGTGGAATCCAAAATCAGTTTTAACAACCCCAATCGTTCCAATTGGTTTTGTAGCACAGAAAGTTGAAAATTGTTCAACCATATCTGCCTCAATGAAATTATCATAAACACCACCTTTGTCTTTAGAACCTGGGTCTTCACTAAATTTCTTAACAAATTCCTCGAAATTTACTTTGTTAACCAATTTAACCAAACTATCTGCTGTTTTTTGTTTCGCTGCAATAATCTTTGCATCTTTTGATTGATTTGTTGAAATCAATATGTGACGTGCTTTCAAACGAGCAGGTGTAAAACCTAAAACTTTTGAAATTACTACATTATTTTTAATTGTATAAGGTCCAACAATTTGGCCAATTTTCGCTGTTTTAAAAACAGTATCCATTGTCATTGGGTATGATTGGAATTTTTGTGCTTTTTCATTGTTCTCTGGAACTGCAGTAGCAATTTTTGTAGAAGAATAAAATTTAACATCACTATTTTCCATGATGTAATTAGAATCATTCGCAGCTGAAAGGAATCCAGCTTTCAATCCATTTAATAACTTATCAAATGCCATTGAATCTCTTTTAGAAGGCTGAATCATCACATCGAAATAACGAACTTCACGAGAGGATGTTCTATTCATATATTTTTTATCCCCTTTGTGTTCTTCGTAATAATTTTTCAAAGCTTCATCTGTGATTTTCACATCTTTATCATCAATTTCACTGTATCTTCTGACTACATAAGAAATACTTTTGATTTCTTTAGAAGCTAAATATTCTTCTTGTGCTTCTAATTTTGTAACATACAAACCTTGATTTATCAATGCAAAATATTTTTCTTGCTTTCTTCTGTCTGTGTAATATGTTTTACTGTCCTCCCATTGTTTTTGAACTTTAGGATCTGATGAAGATTCCATTTCTTGGATTCTTTTTTGCAACATTTTTTCGTTGAATAAACCTGTTTTAGGATCCGTAAACCCTTGAACTAATTCTGGCATAACTTGAAAACCATCACGCCCATACAAGTAAGAATCAAATTCATTTTCACTTACGTCGATACCTAATGCGTCATATTCTTTTTCAAAAAGAATTGTTTCAGTTAAATAATTCCATGCTTTTTCAATAGAAGCATCTTGCTCAACTTGAGTATACTCTTTTTGTTGTTGTTGCGCTTGTTGGCGATCTTGTTCTTGAAATTTAGCACTGTTTTCTTCAAAACGCTTAAAGTCAACTCGTTCACCATAAACAGTTCCATAACCGATTTGTTCTTCTGAACCAAAGCTCGTTTTTCTCCAGTCACCTAAAATAAAAGCCAATAATGCAATCCCAATAATGATTACTAATAAAGCTGATTTTTCACGAATTTTTCCAATAATTGCCATTTTCTTTATTCTTTAAGGGTGCGAATATAATTAGATCAATTGATTTTTAAAAATTTCTGGACGTAATATATTCATATACTTTTACATTCATTCATTATTTGTTTCTACCAGATCCTCTTCCACCAGGTTTTATTTCAGGTGTTGAAGGTTTTGTTTCTGGTAAACTAGGTTTAGGTCGAACAGGAGTTACAACTGGTTTTAGTGGGGAGTAATTGATTGAAAAGTTTTGAATTTCTTCGCCACAATTCGATGTTACTTTAACATTTAATTGATTCAATCCTATTTTCAATTTAAATGTAGCTGATAATAAATTAGTTGTTGAATTAAAATCAAAAATAGAAATAGTTTGATTGTTTAATTTCAACTGACAATTTTGTTTAGCGTTAACTCCAGATAGGTATGCTTTGAAATTAAAAATTGAATCACTAACATTAAACGAGTTTTTTGTTGCTTGAATTGCTGTTATTGTTGGTTTATTACAAATCACGTAATTGATTGTAAAGGTTGCAGTTGTTGTACCACATGGATTTGTAACTGTTAATGCAAATGTATTTAATCCTGGTGTTAAGGTTGCATCACATGAAAAAGCTCCCGTTTCGCTGTTGAAGCTATAATCATAACTTGTTTGACCATTGTGAGTAAAATTGATTCCTTCTTGCGTTGTATTTGTTTGGATTTTATATTGTATTTGCGTGAAATGTTGAATGGAAGCAGTAACATTAAATTGACTATTGTTGACTGTAGTGCCATTTGGTAATGTGAAATTAATTACTGGTTTTAAACACGGATTGTAATTTACTTCTATCGTTTTTGAATCTCTTCCACATGCATTTGTAACAGTTAAAACAAAAATATTACTACCTGTAATTAACGTGCAATTTTTTTGAATTGTGCCAGTAGTTTGATTAATTGTCAAATTCGTTACTGCATTTCCATTTTGAGTCAATGTCACTGAAGCATTTACTAAAGAAGATGCAATAGCAGAAAAATTAAAGCTGTTATTATCTGCAATAAATGGTGTTTGAGTTGGATTTACAACCGTTATTTGTGGTGCCACACATGGTGTAGAAGTAAAATTCAAGGTAAATGTTTCAACATCTGTTCCGCAAGGATTACTAGCGGTCAAAACAAATGTGTTTGTCCCTTGAATTAATGTAGTTGAAGCTTGAAATGTACCTGTTTGGCTATTGAAATTAGCATTAATTGCAATCCCATTTTGAGTCAATATAACACTTGTTGAATTTTGTAGCGAAGCGGCAATTGTATAATTCTCATTTGCAGCAATTGAACTCGGAGATGCTGGTTTAATCAGTGTTATTTGCGGCGCCACGCACGGATTGTAATTTACCGTAAACGTTTTCACATCTGTTCCACACGAATTTATTGCCGTGATGACAAACGTATTTACGCCCTGGTTTAAAGTTGTTACAGCTTGTAAGGAACCGGATTGATTGTTGAAATTATAATTGATTGTTGTTCCGTTTTTAGTCAACGTAATATTGGAAGAATTTTGCACCAATGCACTTAAGTTGAATGCTTGATTATTAGCAGTTGAGATTGAATTACTTGGGTTAACCAACGTAATTTGCGGCGCAAGACATGGGCTGTACTCGATGGTGATTGTTTTCGCATCTGTGCCGCAACTATTGGTACTTTTAATTGTAATGGTATTCATTCCAACCACTAAATTTAATGTTGCTAGCAATGTTCCAGTATTTTTATTGAAGCTTGGATTTGGCATTGTTTTATTATTCAACTGAAGTACAATTGAACCATTATTGACATTCTGTATCAATGCATTTAAATTGTAAATAGCTGAATTAACAATCGTTCCATCAACCGTAGGTTGAATAAATGAGATGATTGGTGACGCACAAAAAGTATAGTTGATTGAAGATGTTTGTGTAGCTTCTCCACATTCGTTTTTTCCGCCAATAAAGAACGTATTATTTCCTTGGCTTAGTGATACTGTTGCTTGCACAAGACCTGAAGAAGCGTTGTAATTATAATTTGTAATGTTAAAATTGTTGTGTTTAAGCGTTAACTGGCCATTTTGTATGTTGGATACATTGGCTGTAAGTGTGTAGTTTACATTTTCAGTTGAACCATTTGCGGTTAGCGGATTTGTAAAACTGACCGTAGGCTGTAAACAAGGTGAATAATTGATTACAAAATTACTTTTTGCATCACCGCATTGATTTTTAGCAATGACTTCAAAGGTATTAAGTCCAGCGCTTAAATTGATACTTGCACTGAAACGTTTTGTTTGTTCGTTGTAGTTTCCATTTTGAATGGCGATTCCATTGTGCGTAAAACTAATATCTTGAATTGAAGTAACATTTGTTATTTCTGTAGACAATTGATAGGTTGCTGATTTGACGTTTGTAGTACTTGCAGCACTTGGATAAACTAAACGGATGACTGGTTTCGGACACGCATTTGAACCAGTTGTGTACGTGTCTATTTTTCCTGAACTATTTGTATTGTAATTAGTTGTGTTGCTAGCAACATTGTTGTTTGTTCTAAACCTAAAATTAATGTAAAGAGAAGTGTAATGGTAAATATCATTGTATTTACTTGATTTTGTATAGCCGTCAAAATCATCAATTAAAGTAAATGTTGTCTTATGTTCAACACCAAATGTGGTATATTTTCCAATTTGGTAGCCTAAACCAAAGCCTAAACTTGGCATGAATCCAACACGGAATTTGTCTAAAGTTGAACCGTCTAATGGTGAATCTAAGATTCCATCCATCAACGTTGTAAGTTCAGTTTGTGTGTATGTAATTGAAGGGTCATAATTGTATAATCCACCTGATTGTGAACTTTTAAAGTCAATAATATCACCATATGTTTGGTGCCAAGTCAAACCGATTCCACCAAAAATATAAGGATCAATGTTCGTTCGATCTTTAAAAGAATTTGCATGAATTACCAATTCAAGCCCTAAACGATGAACCGTCGTTTCGAAATTATTAATGGTAAAACCATAATTGTTTTTGTAATCTGTTAAAATTCCACCTGGAATTGTATATGAACTTAAATCTGTTGTATCAAAATCTTGTCCTCTCCATTTTCCAGTTAAATAACGCGCTCTCAAGTCAAATGATAATATTCTCCCATAATCGTAATTGTATGATTTTCCTAATGTTAAGCCGTACCCTAAATTGGTTTTGTTGGTTACATCAGTGGTTTGCCAAGCGCCACCAATATTAAAACCTAAGAACCATTTTGACGTATGATCGTAATCAACTTTCTGAGCAAAAGCGCTAAAAGTGAAAAGAATGGTTAATAACAGTAGTAATTTTTTCATCTCATAATGTTTAAAAGGATTAACGAAGAAGGCATACAATTAAAGCTAATCTTAAACGTTTTATCCACTAAATTATATGTCAAATTTAATCATCTTCGTTTTTAAGCTCAATAAATTTGCCATTTTTATTTTAGTAATTGTAGTTTTGTTCTAAATAAATAGATTTTATGCGATTTTTATTCACGATTATTCTTGTTTTTATTAGTCATTTAATACAAGCTCAAGAAGTATATAATGAGTGTGTTTCAGCTAAAGAAATTTGTCCGAATGCAACCTATACGCTCAACAATATTGGCGCCAATAAGACGGTATGCGGGGGCTGCGAAGATGATTTCACCTTTTGCTTCCCTTCAAGAAATACAATTTGGTTAAAATTTACCACAAATGCAGTTGGGGGATCTGTGTTACTTAATTTTTCAAACATACTTGTACAAAGCAATCCCAATCAAGGGTCGATGTTACAAGCTGCTTTAATTGCTACAAGTTTGCCATGTAATGCTGCATCTTATACACCGATTGGCAATTGTATTTCAAATGGCATGAATGCATTTTCTATTTCTGCCATCAGTTTAACGCCCAACACAACATATTACGTAGTTGTTTCAGGTGATAGAAATGGAGGAGCGCTTCTTCCAGCTGAAGCGACGTTTGATGTAACAATTTCAGGTGCTTCTGTAGATCGCATTCAACCAACTATTTCAATTTCTCCAGCAAGCGCTTCTATTTGCAAAGGAGCTGTTTTTACGGCAACTGCTTCTGTTACAAATTGCCCAGATAGTTCAACCTATCAATGGTTTATCAATGGAACGTTAGCTGCGACAACTTCTCAACCAACTTTTCAATCGAGTAATTTGAATCAAGGCGATGTTCTTTCTGTTCAAACGTCCTGTTTTTTACTTTGTAAAGAAGTCATTACAACTCAAACCGCTCCAATTACGGTTCAAACTGTAGCAGTTTCTGCGGGTTCTAATCAATCAATTTTAGCAGGAAATAGTGTACAATTACAAGGAACAACAACTGCTTCGAGTTACAGTTGGTCACCAACAACGGCTTTGAGCGCACCAACTAGTTTACAACCAGTAGCAACGCCTTCAACAACTACCACATATACGCTTACAGCTCAAGAAAACGGATGTTCTGCTCAAGCGAGCGTAACGATTACGGTTGCTCAAAAATTGACTATTCCAACAACTTTTTCACCGAACAATGATGGTGTAAACGACACTTGGGAAATTGTTGGAATTGAAAATTACCCAAATTGCAGTGTAAAAATTTTTAGTCGTTGGGGACAAGAAGTTTATCAATCGATTGGATACACGAAGAAAAAAGAGTGGGATGGAAACGGAACTGCTGAAGGGGTATATTTTTACATTATTGAGTTGCGCGACGAGTCAAAAGAAATTTTAAAAGGATACATCAATTTAGTGCGATGAAAGATCGGAAGAG
>ERZ650308.1538-NODE-1538-length-11875-cov-30.976904_pt1 | contig 11875 bp, 14 predicted proteins | sample MGYA00376244_ERZ650308 | MGnify/ENA primary metagenome ERZ650308 (study PRJEB26733, sample SAMN07839295) | wastewater metagenome | biome: small river; feature: stream; material: water | place: USA: North Carolina | collected 2016-04-26 ...
AATCAAAACAAAGATTACAGTGTACCCCTCTAATCTTCAATCTTCAATCTTCAATCTTTAATCTTCAATCTTCAATCTTCAATTTTTAATCTTTTAATCTTCAATTTTTAATCTTCAAATCTTCAATCTTCAATCTTCAAATCCAATGCTATGCTTGAAAAATGTTATACCCTAGTCGATGGTTATCGACAATTCGACTTCCTCACCTGTGTGCATTACCTCAATCATCTGGGAAGGAAACAATACGGATCATCATTTTCCATAAACCCTGACGACCGTTTTATTCTCCACAAACTCATTTCCTATGCGATTGGTTCTGAAGAGCGGTGCCAGGAACATGGAATTGACCTTTCAAAAGGAATCTTGTTAACGGGTCCAGTTGGTTGTGGGAAAACATCATTAATGACCTTGTTGCCAGCGTTCATGTTCAATTTTCAACGCTACCAAGTAAAAGAAACTCGACAGATTGCTGCAGAATTCAACAAAGATGGTTTTGAAGTAATCCACAAATATGGTATGCGTGAAAAAGCATTTTGTTTAGATGATTTGGGAGTGGAGCATACGACCAAGCACTACGGGAACGAATGCAATACCGTTGCTGAAATTCTGCTGCAACGCTATGATTTATTTGCCAATCAAGGAATTGTCACACATGCAACCACCAATTTGAATGCCGATGAATTGGAGGCAATTTATGGCGTCCGTGTGCGTTCACGCTTGCGTTCCATGTTCAACCTCATCTCTTTCCCTATTGATACGTGCGACAAACGCAAATGATAATCTCAAATAACAATCAAAAAATGAAAACAAAACTCCCAAAACTCGACACGTCGAAAATCGTTCAAACACGTTTAAAAGAAACCCAATATTACCAGGAAGAATTTCCCAAGAAACAAATCGTAATTCACCACACCGTTTCCAACGGAAACGCTAAAAATGTTATCGCTTGGTGGGGGAGTACCCCATCCCGCATTGGCGTTGCTTTCGTTATCGATCGAGAAGGAATCATCCACCAATGTTTCAGTTCCAAACATTGGGCGCATCATTTAGGTATTAAATCGAAGAAAAATACGCAATTGAATCAACAGTCCATTGGAATAGAATTATGCGCTTGGGGCTCATTAAAACGCAGTGATTTGAAGTCAGGTATTGTCGCACAATTCACCTCATCAACTGGAACAATCGTACCAACCAATGAAGTCATTCAATTAGAAAAGCCATTCAGAGGTTCAAAGTACTACCAAAAATACACTGACAAACAATTGAAAACACTGCAAATACTACTGAATTACCTATGCGAAACCTACAATATCCCTGTCACCTATAATTCCGATATGTGGGATTATTCAAGGGCAGCAATGAATGGCAGCCCTGGAATATGGACGCATGTTTCGTTTCGAAAAGACAAAAGCGATTGTTTCCCGCAGGAGGAGTTGGTTACTTTATTGAATAATTTAATGTGATTTTGGTAGTAAACAATTATTCTTTCATACTATTTTCTGTGTTTCATTTTTCACACGTAAAACATTTTTATAAAAATGATACGGAGGAAAATTAGTTACTTGTTTTTTCATAAAACCTTAATTAATGTGTGCCACTGGAGTTCCCTTCATTCCTTCCTGAACCAACCACCCAACAAATTCAGCAAACGGTTGAATATTTTGTTCAACACTTGCTGTTTCCAAAGCTTTCATGTATCGGTCTCTTTCTTCCACAGGAATAACGGTCCACGGATAACCACCTGAAGCCAATAGGACATTCATTAAGAAACGAGCCATTCGTCCATTTCCATCCATATAAGAGTGAATAAAGACAAAAACAAAATGTCCCAAGACAGAACGCACTGCTGCATTTTCTTCATTTCGGATCAAATCAAACAATTCAGGCATCGCATCTCTTACCGCTTCTTTGTTCATCGGCACATGCATCGATCCTCCAATATATACTTGGTTGTTCCTATATCCTGCAAGATCAGAAGCTTTTAAGATACCGGAAGTAACACTTGGTGCAAACAATTCGCGGTACCAATCTCCATGATCATCGTCCAATACTTGCCCTGAATTCTCATTTTCCAATATGCGTTTTAGACTCTCACCAACTTGTTGTGTTGCCAACCAGTAACCTCTAGCGGCCATGGCATCGCGTTGTTTTTTATCTGCTTCATTTTCTGTGGGATCCCATTCACCACTTCGAACGCGTTCTATGAGTGCTACGGAAACACGGTACCGTTCAATGGACAATGAATGGTAAGCATCTGTAACATAGATTTCTTTAACAGCTTTTAAGTAGTTCTCTTTATTTGAAGGTATTCCTGGAGCGCTTGGAAAGTGATCGATGACAACATTTCTCATGTGATGCCACATCAATCGTATGCGGTTCACATAAGGAGACTTATCTCTTATGGACAATTCAACTGGGGGTTTATCTTCAAATGGATCAATTTCTCGCACATTGTAATCAGCCTTCTGCATGGTCTTCACAATTTCATCGGCCAGCTTATCGCGTCCAATATTGCGAAATGCACCAGCCAATCTCCCTGCAATTGTCGTATGTCCTCCATCTAAAAGTAAACCAAGTACTTCAGATGCATCTGGAATCATCGCCAAAGCAGTGCGTAAATCCGTAGAATTTCGTATAAAAAAAGCGGGGGAACAATTCACCAAAGATGAAGCGAATGTCAACATGCGAATACCTTCTTGCTCAATCACTTCTGCCTTTTCAGGTAATGTTGATTTCATTGTAAATAAAGACGTTCCGAAGGGAAAGTCCGTAATTGAATTGGTTCCATTCGTTGCACGAATAATCAGTTGGTGCGGTACCGTTAGGTTACCGACATGTAAAAGCAATGATTGTTCAGCTGAAATACAATAAGAATCACCATAGCGTTCAGCAAGGTAACGCGCGCAAAAATGCCAGTATGTAGCATACCAAGAAGTACTATCTCCTTGCCGTTCTTCTGGAGGCACGATAATGTACCAACCTTGAATCACTTGACGTATGAATCCATTGTCAGTGAGTCTTTCTCGGTTCACTCGGCTCAGTTCCGAAGTTTTAATTGCCACAATTCCCTTGTCTTGTAGCTTCTTTAATGCTTCTAGAGATTGTGCCAGTTTTTCTTGTGGTGTTGCCATGTTTACTGCATGTTGTTTCGTACAATGTTTATACTTCTGCGTTGTACGAATATTATATTTTTATGTCGCGCGATAGTTATACTTATATGTTGTATAAATAGTATACTTTCGTGTTGTGCAAATATTATACTTTTATGCTTATAAAACAAATATCCAAACTTTTTAAGGATAAATTACGGGTTATTTATGGTATAAAAAAGGGATAAAGAAACTGAAAAGCGACCATCCTGCCCATCTTAAACTCACATCAAAAAAGGCTTCTTTTTTGCCTTCTCTTTCGTTGCAAACCATTCAATTTAGCTTCATTTATTAGTACTTTTTCTAAAAATGATGCATTTCAGTCAATTTAATGGAATAATTCTTTTTCATAATATGTAGACATGGTTAATTTCATTCTTTCATATTAACACAATCTGTTTCAATAATTATGGGGAGCTATAATTTTCTACAGAATAATCTAAATTTTAAAAGTTATAATATATAACAACTCAACTATTTTAAACCAACCGGTGAATGAGGTACTCAAAGTTAAGGAAGGTCTTATTTTTATAATTGTATAACTATACTTGATCATTAGATTACCAATATTGATAGAGAACGGCCAAAGCTTTTGAACTTTTCTATAATACTTTACATACTAAGATAACAATTAAATTAAATAATACTATGGCAAATACTAACCACCTAGAAATTAAAACATTTAGCAATAGTCCAGCTAATAAAAGAAATAAACTTTTAGCATTAGAAATTGGACGAAATTTCTGAATTAATAAAAACGAATTAAAATGGGAAGAAAAGTAAGAAATTGCTTTGTCAGTTATCATCACGACTATGATCAAGAATACCTATACGAATTGCGCAGAATTAAAGAAGGCATGAAAATTTCAGATCATTCTATGAAAGATGACATTGGACACTTATCAGATGATATAATTTATAAGAAAATTCGTGAGAAAATGCGAAATTGTTCAGTTACAATTGTTCTTATCGGTAGTGAAACAGGTCATAGAAAATGGATTGATTGGGAGTTGTGGGCTTCGTTGAGAGGCTACACACATCCGACTGACCCAAGAAAATCATTCAAACCTAATGGTCTGTTGGTAATTTATTTGCCTGGCTCAAATCATTCTGTTCCTGATAGATTGCAAGACAATATTGATAGTGGATATGCTGTGTCGATGAAATGGAAAAATATGGAACGCGATTTTGAAAGCAAGGTTAATTATGCGTATTGGAAAAGAATGAATGCAACTAATTTGATACGAAATTCAAGAACAAAAACAAGCCGGAACAACTTTAGTTTTCTGGGAATAAAAATTTAAAATATGGCAGGAATTAACCGACTTCACTCACTTCAAAAATTTGAAAGCAGATCAACTTTCTTAGCATTAGGAGTTAAGTGTGTGTTTTTATCTCATCAGAAAGCAGATGGAAAAGAAGCAAAAAAAATCGCAGACTACTTATTGAGTTTAGATATTGATGTATACTTTGATGAGTACGATAAAGAACTGATAAGTCACCACCAGTCAAATAACCCTTTAAAAGTAACAGAGTCAATTCTTAAAGGAATTAATAATAGTACACACATGTTGGTTTTGGTTTCTCCAAGTACTATCAAATCACAATGGGTGCCGTTTGAAATCGGTTATGGATATGGTAAAACTGATTTATCAATTATTTGTTTGAGTGGAATTCCAAAAGGTGGTTTGCCTGAATATATTAGAACTGCAAAAATTATTCGTGATCTAAATGATTTAGATTCACTAATTCCAAGACTGACAAACTCAAATGTGACCTTGCTTAAGGAGCAGAGAAAGCTTTTTAGTTATGAAGATATCAACCACCCATTGCGTTTTGTTTTGGATGTTTTAATTAATGATCAATATTAAAAAAATGAGCACTAATATAGAATACGGGATTTCAAAAATTTCATTGGGATTGAATGGATTAATTGAAACAATAATTGCACATGAGGTGCAGGGAGACACAATGATGGAAGGAATTGAAAGGAATCGATCATGGCTCGTGATTAATCAAATTCTAAGGAAATCAATCTTCACAATTAAAAAGGACCGGTTTGGTTATTGGGTACCAATCAAACCAGTAATTTATGAGAATAATTACTTTAAATGGTATGGACCAGTTCCAAAAAATTTACCTAAAAGAAAAACCTTCGTTAGCTTCTACCATAATGATGACGAGGAAAAAAGAAAAGAATTTGATTTTTTCTTTGATGATCTGTTTATAAGTAAATCAGTTCATGATGGTGATATAAATCCTGAAAACAGTGATCCATATATTAAATCTCTAATTCAAAAGGGATATTTGAATGATACAACTGTTCAAGTTGTTTTAGTTGGTCCAAACACAAAATGTCGAAAGCATGTGGATTGGGAGATTTACGGCGCTCTCGATTTCAAAGTCGGCGACAAATACGCTGGTTTGTTAGGTTTACTTTTACCTACTCATCCAGATTTTGGAAAAAATGAATATGATCCAAATTTATTACCGAAAAGATTGGCTGAAAATGTAAAAAGTGGATATGCCATTCTCAAGGACTGGACAGAAGACAGACAAAAAATGCAAAACTACATAGAAGAGGCAATTGCAAATAGATCTAATTCGGATCAAATTGAAAACAAAACTATTCCACAAATGAAAATAGATACTTGCTCATGAAATACAAAAGCCCACTAAGCATATATGTAGTTTGGCATCCTGATTTTGAATCAGGAGAGAAATTTGCAAACGAGGTATTCTCTACTTTTTGTAGAGATATAAAGCATCCTTTTTCAAGAGGAATTGGCGTCCCTGTATTCTTTCGTTCAGAGTTTTCAGAGGGAAGTAATAGGCCAATTGCGATTCCTTATAAAGAAAGTGATAAGAATGCAGTTGTTATAATCATAGATGATAAAATGTTTGAAAGTGATGATTGGCGTTCTTACGTTCGAGACATAGCCAAGGAAATCCCAAATAATACCCGAATTTTCCCTATAGCAATTTCACAATACTCTTATTTTATTGATGAAAAAGAGTTATCGAAAAATCAATTTATCCGAGCCGAAGAAATAATAGGAACCGATGAAACTGATAAATTTATAAATCAGTGGGATATGATTCGCAAGAGATTGTTACATGATGTTTCAAGGCAATTATTGAATCTTTCATCCTATTCTGACGCATTAAAAACTGATGATCCACCAGTGAAGTTGTTTTTAAGTCATGCCAAGAAAGATGGCGAATCATTGGCTATAAAATTTCGCGACTATATTAGATCTAATACAAAATTGAATACTTTTTTTGACGCTAATGATATTGCTGATGGCCATAACTTTGAAATACAAATTAAAGATAATGCCGAAAATTCTGCTCTCGTAGTTTTTCATTCTGATGAGTATTCCAATCGTGAATGGTGTCGAATTGAGATTATAACGGCAAAACGTTTTTTAGCTCCGATTGTCTTAGTTCATGATATTAAGAAAGGTGAAAGGCGAAGTTTTCCTTATATGGGGAATTCTCCAACTATAAAATGGGATAATAATATTGATGAAATCATTGAACTAACGTTGATTCAAGTTCTTAATAAATATTTCAATGAATCTAAATTAAGGAAAGAAGTTATTCAATATAAACTTGAGGATAGTTACTCATTTTTACTGTTACCTAAACCACCTGAACTATTCAACTATATTGATATAGAGAGAATGAAAAAAGCAAATAAAGAAAATGAAAAACCCTATTTAGTATTATATCCTGACCCACCCTTAGGCTATGAAGAACTAAGACTTTTAAATGATGTTGACGAAAACATTGAATTTATAACACCTATTCTTTTACCCTCTTATTTAAAGTAATTATGGCGAAAAAAACTAATAAAAAGAGCTTAAATACTTTTGTAATAAAGGATTTAGACAGTGATAAAAAAAATGAACATTATGGCATTTTTGAACATTTAATTGTAGGGATTTCAATAAGTGATAGTGAAGAATTATCTCAACTAGGATTTTCAAAAATTCATATCCAAGATGCAATGATTGAATTTGCAAGATATTTATTGGTTCATGGGGCAAAACTTGCTTATGGAGGAGACTTAAGAAGTGATGGTTATACTTTATTATTTTCGGAATTGGCTTTTCAATATCGATCTCGTCAGGATCAGGATAAACAACATTTTATTAACTTCTCAAGTTTCCCAATCTATTTGAATATTTCGCCAAAACATAAATTCGAATTCATTAAGAACAGAGTGGATTTTAGACCGATTAATCCACCGGAAAATTTAAAAATTAGCACAAAGACATTTATTCCTCCAATAGGGAATGAAAATAAATTTATTTGGGCCGAATCTCTTTCTAAGATGCGCAATGAAATGAATGAGGCAACTAATGCCAGAATATTTATGGGAGGTAAGTGTAGAGGATATAGTGGAAAATATCCAGGTATTTTAGAAGAGGCCATCCTTGCTTTGGAAACGGACATTCCAACTTATTTTATTGGTGCCTTTGGTGGTGCTAGTAAATCTATTATTGATTTACTTTTAAATAGAAGTAGTAAAGAATTTACGGAAGATTGGCAGTTTGAAAATAAAAAATATAAAGATTTCTATGAATATTATAACAAACAAACAAAAAACATAAAAATAAACTATACCGAAATTTCATCTTATATTAAAAACTATTCTCTTAAGCGCATGTGTGAGAATAATGGCTTAAACGAAAAGGATAACTTACGTTTATTCGAAACTACTCATATACCTGAGATGATATTTTTAGTTCTTAAAGGTCTTTCAAATAAAAAAGCAAATGCATAGGTACACAGAAATAAAAAGATTCCCAAGAACCAGCATTAGTTTTACTTAAAAAAAACTAGGTTGGCAATACATTTCAAACGAGCAAACAATTACAGAACACAGTAAAATATTTAGCAACTTAGTATTGGAAAATATAGGATAGTTTAAAACCAAACTAATCGCTTTTTATCCAAGTAAAAGTCCATTTACAAATACTTTAATAACACCATTTATTTCTTTTACTCCAATTCTCACATGATATTTATTTGAATTGTCAGTGTTAACTTGAGCGTTCATTAAATCTACAACATACTTTTTATTGGTGCTTTTCAAGATAAATATATCACCTAATTTAATGTTTGAATTGATTAGTTCAACTTTAGCTTCTTTCTTTGTCATAATAGGTTCAATATTTATTTTTCAATTAATTCCAATCTTTCTAATTCTTCAATTAAAAAAAATAAATTTCTTGATTGAGAAATTGTGAAAAAATTAATGATAAATTGTAATGTTAATAAAGTACCATAAAGAGTCATGAATATCAATACAAATAAGCCAATAGTGTTTACTATTTGACTCAAAATTTTACAAGTTGTTTTAAGTTCCATCAGGAAAATAAAATAAACCATCAGGAAGATAATTAGAAAAATAAATTGGATAATTACTATGAGTGCATATTTTGATGATACCTTTTGCAAATATGAAAATTTATCTTTTTTATTCTGGAGAATTTTATTTATTTGTATTCGACTTATTTTATTGATCATTTTCTCATCTCCGAAAGTAGTTGATATAATAAATCCTGACAGACTAAATCCAACAAGCGCTCCAAAAAATGGGATAACTAATTCAAGAATTTTTTCAATTATTTTTTTATTTTCTAAAGAGGAAAACAAAGTTATAGACGTTAATAATAATGTGACAATAATTGATATTATGAAATATGATTTTATGAATAAATTTTTTTTCCAATCAGCAATTAAGAATAATTGAGAACAATTTCCTTTGTATAATTCTTTAATTTCTAAATAATCTATTTTTTTATTCTCCATTCTGCAATAATAATGTACTTATAGAATTAATTAAACTTAAGAAAATAGATTGTTTTGATTCTTGAACTTCAATTATACTAACTTCTGGGTGAGCTGCTGTATTAATTTTTTCTTTTTTTCCATCTACTTCAATTATTGCTTTTGCAGTACCATTTTTTCTAACCAATTGCAAATTACCTTCAATAAATGAAGATTTGGTATTAATTGGTTCTTTCTCAGTTCCTTGAATAGAAATATCGATGTTGGTTGCATTTGAATGTCTATATAATTCGTCCATTAAAGCCTCATGATCTTCATTGATGGACGGATTTGTATAATGTAATTTTAATTCAAGTTTTAACAATTTAGAATCAAAAATTTGATCTATAACTTGTTGACTTTGTACAATATCAACGTGTACAGTTTGTTCTTTTGTTAAAAGTTGTTCAAATCCAATTTTTAAAACATTTTTTATTGCCATTAATGGCGCCCCCTGCTTTTTTATATTATCATCTATTTTACCTCGTTTAATAAATGCAATTTTGTGAATTTCAGGAATAAAAATGAATTCATACATTCCTTTTCTTCCTTCTATATCTTCAGGAATAATAAAATTACTTTCAGTTTTTATATTTCTAATTTCATCTTTTTTTATCCAATCAATATTACTTAATTGCAGAAATTTTGACATTAATCCATAATAAACTTTTTTTCCATTTAGATCCATTTTACTTAAATGGATTAAAGCATAATAAAAATCTTTTCCAAACTTTATTTTTAAATCGTTAGAATAAAAATTTTCAATTAACGATGAATAAAATTGTTCATTATCATGATTAGGAGGTAATACTGATACATTTAATGTGAAGAACTCTAATATTTTTTTTTCTTTTTTAATGTTATTCATTTCAATCAATTTAAATTAGTTATGTTGCCTTAAAAAGGGAAACTTTGTTTCCCTTTTTAAGACTAAATTATTGAAGATTTATTTTTTTGTTCCAATAGTTAATACCTGAATTGGAAAGGATAATTGAAAATTTACACCACTTCCTCTTGAGCTAATGGAATGAGAATAAGCTGATGTTTGTTGAGTATTATCAGTAACGGATACATTATACGAAGCAGTCTGGATATTTCTTCCTGGATTATATGTCAAAAAAACATCCAAGGTACAAAACGGCTTTCCTTTTTTCGTTTTAAAATCAAGACCTGTACCTAGTTTAAATACTGGTGAAATCCGATTGTTTTTATAGAAAGTTTCTTGAACCAACGCAGTATAATCCGTCCCAATCATTTCAAAAGTAGAAGTTGTGTTGTTAGTTATTAAAGAAGGAAAAAAAGCTCCTATCCCAACAGTTCCTCTTACATCTATGCGTGAATTTGTATATAATGTTCGGTGATAATCAGCTGAAACTCTAAATAATGTTGAGCCAATTAACGAAGAAGTATAATTAGGGTACATAGAATTTTTCTGAACAAAGGCGCTTTTAACACTTGAATTATCGCTGGCAAAGACTAATTCAAAAGCACTTACTTTTGATATTTTCATTCCAATTCCCAAACCAATATTTAGTTGAGATGTATTAGCATGTAACCCATAATTATAAAGTGAATAATAGTCGTTATCTGCAAAACTCATAGGCGATTTAGAGTGGAAAAACCTTCCTCTTTCATAGAAACTATTATTGAATTTAAAAGAAGTCAAAGGTCGAATGTAAATCGATTTTTGTGCTGTCAACGCTACTGATAGTAGCATTGACAAAATAATGACTGATAGTTTTTTCATGATTTTAATTTAAAAATTAGAATTTACTTCTCTACCAATCCAAGTTGATGTTTTTATTGTTTCTGTAGGAGATTTAATGTAAACACCTTTTATCCATACTCGATAACCATTTAATCCTCTAACTCGTTCATAGGCTGAGAAAAGTCTCACTACAGGGTATGTTGCAGTTCCTAATAGACCAAAACCTGTAAAATCTCTAATGCCACCATGATGATACACGTTATTATTACCAGAACATGGTCGTGGTCTCATTCTCATTGCCTTCCAATTTGGAGAAGGAGCTACATTTACCTCAAATTTCACATTACTATAATCAGATAAAACGAAACCATTATAGTAATGTAATGCTTTAATTTTAACAGAAAAATAAATGCCTGATTTAAAATAATTCACATTCCAAGTGAAGTAATCTACTGTATTATTTTCATAAGGATATATTTTATTTGAAGTTTCATTAAAATTATTCGAACTTCCACACTTTTCGATAAATCCATACAATAGATAATCGATGATATCATCATCCGTTGAAAACCAACTGATCAGTTTGTTTTCAATGTCTCCGGTTATCAAGCTTTGATAATTAGAAGCAAGGCTATTTAAAGCTGTCAAATAAACTTTCTTTTCTGGTAAGTCGATTTTTAATGCATTATCTCCAATTATTAGTACTCCATCAATATTTAATAATTGACCTAGATTAATATCCATTGCGTTTGAATCCTCTACATTGATGATAGGGTTTTGAGTGAAAAAATTCTGAAACCCTTGATTTGTAGTGAATTGTGAAAGTCTAGTCCATTTAACTTGATTCGTATCTTCAATGAAATCTACATAATCATCAACTGTTTCAAATCGTAATATTGAACCAATTTTTTCTAAACCTTTAATTGTATCAACGATTACAGTTGTTTTTAATTCAGTGGTCTCTTTTTCTTTGTTAATCTTTAGTTTATTACAACTGAAAATAGTGCTAATTGTAATTGTAAAAAATAGTAAATTAATAATTGTTTTTTTCATGTTAGTTTATTTTTAAATAATTAATTCATCAAAATTAGAGGGAAGTTTCCACACCCTTTGTGTCATCAATTCTCATAATTCTTAGTATTTGTTCTAAAAATTCATTCAATTCATCATTTTCGTT
>ERZ650308.1539-NODE-1539-length-11875-cov-4.395431_pt1 | contig 11875 bp, 10 predicted proteins | sample MGYA00376244_ERZ650308 | MGnify/ENA primary metagenome ERZ650308 (study PRJEB26733, sample SAMN07839295) | wastewater metagenome | biome: small river; feature: stream; material: water | place: USA: North Carolina | collected 2016-04-26 ...
AACCAACGTATAAAGTCCTCAACACACACAACGGCATCGAAGTTCGCGACTACGACGAATACTGGGTGGCCGAATGTTATGTTTCCAACATTTCAGATCTAAGCCAGGCCTCGAGTTGGGCCTTTGGACGCCTTTTCAACTACATCAGTGGCGATAACTCGGCATCGCAGAAAATTGCGATGACTTCGCCTGTGCAACAGATACCTTCCGATACCGGTTGGTTGGTCTCGTTTGTGGTCCCCAAAGATGTTTCCCTCGGGGAGATACCGGCGCCAGCGAACTCAACCATTTCGATTCGAAAAGTCGAGGCTGGCAGATACGCAGCCCTCCAGTACTCGGGGCTTTGGAATGACAAAAAGTTTGCCACCAAAAGCGAAGAGCTCTTGAAGGCCTGTGAACGTTCCGGACTTTCAGTGATTGGCCCAGTATGCAGCGCGGTTTACAACCCGCCATTTATGCCTCCGTTTCTTCGGCGTAACGAAGTATTTGTTCGGCTAGAGAAATAAAGAATGCGCAGACCATTTCGGCCTGCGCATCCTCTAATAGTTTTAAGTTAGCCGAGAAGTCCCATGCGTACAGTCATCTTGCGGTTCTGAACCTTGATGATGCCACCAACTGGGGTTTTCGCCTTCATGGTGGTCGAGTAGTAACGCTTGACCTTCAGAGTTTGAACGATAGTTACCACTCCGGTCTTCATCGCCTTCACTACGGTAGGTGAAAGCTTGCAGGCGGTTCCAGAGGTGTAAACCTTTTGGGTCGTGAAAGCGCGCTTCACCTTTTTGGTGCTACCAAAGTTCTTGATGGTACAGGTAACAGACTTGGTCTTGCCGCCTGACACATAGCTGAACTTGATCTTTCCAGAAGCCTGAACTAGGTAAATCGACTTGGTCTTAGCCTTTACATTGCCCTTGGAATCGATAGTGAAACCGGAACCATCTGGGAAGACAATCGAGCCATACGAACCGGCGAAGTCTTTGGTTTCATCCAAAGTTCCGAGGTTGATGTCGTCGGTGTCAACGCTTGTAGTTGGCCCAGGTACTCCTGGCTGAATAGTTCCGTTTAGGGCCGTGGCTGGGTTTTCGGTAACCGTCACTCCTAGACGCTCAGTCGCCCAAGGGATCAAAGTTCCAATATAGGCAGGCTCGGTGCCCCATGGGCCACCCTGCATTGCAACCTCATCGTAGGAAATGTAGGTTCCACGAGTCGAGGTGAATGAGTCACACAGCGCATAGGTGTCGTTGTTGAAAGTGATTCCGGTGTCGCGGAAGGTTGTGCTTCCATCACCTAGATACTTGGAGACACCGTTGCGGTCAGAAACCATCAGCTCGCCACCGACTAACGCCATGCACTCCACTTTGAACGAGTTTGGCAGAGACAGAACAGTTCCCGAAGTTGCGGTTCCGCTGCGCTTGATCATGAAGTAGTTGTTTCTGTTGTTGTTGTCGTAGTCGTTGATGAAGAAATCGGTTCCCGAGATCTTCATGTAGTTGACCAGGTCGGTGATGCTGTTGTCTGGGTTAATGTCGAACAGCTGAACAGCTGGTGAGTTGTTGGCGCTGTCGATTGCATAAACCTTTGCGCCCTCGGTTCCATCCTTAGGGATTCTGGTGAAGTAGAGCTTGGTACCAGAAACCGTTAGGTTACTCGGACGGGTAATCCAGTCGCTTGAAGCATCAGTTAGGTATGCCACGAACGGTGCAGTTGGGTTGGCCATATCAAGACCGTAGAGGTTGTAGTTCGAAGTGGCATCGTCTCGCGCCATGAAGTAGAGCTTTGAGCCGATTGCTTTGACTTCACGAATTGAACCATCGTTGATTCCGTCTGGTCCGTTTCCAGTCAGCTTGGTTTGCACGCCCGCTGCGTTGGTAACGAAAAGGTTGCTGCTGTCGTCGTCGTACCAGAAATACTGGCCAGTGAAGACATTTGCATCTTGTGGGTAGCCGGTAATGTCACCGATTCGGGTCACCGCATGATTGGCATCCATCTTGTAGAGGCCATCCTGCCCAGTGGCGTTGCTGTAAGCCTTGAAATAGGTGTACGTGCCATCTGATGCAACACCACAGACATTTCGCAAGTTTGGCAAGTCTAGAACCTTGTACTTTAGGTAGATTCCGTCTTGCTTGAATTCGGTCACAACCGACTTTTCACCGAAGGTGCCGGTTACGGTTGCCACAATGTAGTCGTTGTTTCCAGTTGCATTCGAGCAGTAGAAGTCTGGAGATGAACCGTCTGACGCCGAGTCGATGTTTCCAAGCACGGTTGCGGTGCCGGTTAGTGAAACATAGTAAGGCTCATAACCAAGTTCGGTTGCCTGGTAAAGGTTCACAATGACACCGTTGCCAGCTTTGATCATGGCAGTGTTACGACCCCATCCGGTAGTCGAAGGCCACTCTGGTAGCCAGTTGCCTCCGGCGATTGGTGAAATCGTTCCAAGCTGTGAAATGGCTCCGGTTCCGCTCCACTTGTATAGGTGCTGAACGTTCGCAGGAATTGCGCTTGAGTCGTAGATCATTGCCATCATTACGAGGTTTCCGTTAGTCTCCACAATCGACTCGATTGCCACGGACTGAGCGGTTGGCGCGAAGGTGGAAGTTAGGTCGGTAAGTGCACCATCGGTGGTTGAAACCTCGCTAAGCGATGGGTGACTGTAGAAGAAGAGACGTTCTCCAAGGTTTACGAACGAACCACCATAGGTGCTGGCAATTGTGCCCAGGCGGTGAATAACTGCATCTGGGGTTAGGTAGTAATACTGCCAAGCGTTGTTTACGTAGTTCTGGTAAATCAAAACGTCTTGGTTGTTGTAGCGGTAGTTACCAAAAACCTGGCTGCCAGCGAAGGTTGTACCGTTGTCGGTGATTTCAGTCCAGTTGTCGCCTGCGATGTCGTACTGCATGATTTTTGAATCGCGGGTGTTCCAACCTGAATCAGAGGTGTTCACATAGAGCTTGCCATCGAGGATGTTCATGGCTGGGTTGCTGGTGCCGTAGCCAACCGCCGAAGCGGTACCCGGCATTTGTGGCACAAAAGCGAAGTCGCTGGCAACGCTGAGGTCGCCTGCTGTGTTGATTACCCAAAGTTTAAGATCGGTCGGGGTGTTGCTATCTGCACCGAGAATGAACAACTTGTCGTTGTAGCTAACGAAGTTGTATGGGTGTTCGCTGTCGGTTACAAGGTCGCCACCGAAAGGAGTCTCAACACGGAAGTGCCCGTTGCTATTGGTGCTTCGGCCGAAAAGGCTTAGCGTGCTTCCATTGGTTTCACTGTCCCAATAGAAAATATTGTTATTGAAACCAAAGAGTGACTTAGGGTTTCCCATCTTTGGGGCCACGCCACGAGAGTCAACATACTGGAATCCGGCCGGGTTGGTGGCGTCGGTTGAGAAGATTGCTCGACCGTGGTCTACCGAATCAGCGGTGAAGTACACCTTGCCGTTGTAGGTGGTGAAGTCTTTGGCATTACCAGGTGCACTGGCGTTGTTGATGTTCAGCGGGTAGACACCAACGTTGTCGGCAGCCGATGCCGGGCTCTCTAGCGCTACCAACGAAGTGATGGCTAGTGCAAAAGTGATTACAGCGGAAAATACGCGTTTCATGGTCTGTCCTCAGTGAAAAGTAGACTTAGGTTCTACTAGACCAAGGGTATAGTCATAAATTCACTAAAGCGAATATTGCTTGCTAAATAGAAAGCAAACTCTTTAGCTCCTGGGCATCCTCGACCACGTAATCGGCCAGGTCCCATTCCTGTTCATTACCAAAGCCCCACTTGACCAAAACCACTTCAAGGTTGTGGTGTCTAGCACCCTCAACGTCGTGAATGCGGTCTCCCACCAGAATTACTCGGCTAAGGTCGGCTCCGATCTTCTCTAATTCTTCGAACGCATATGTGATCACATCGGTCTTGCTGTTTCGCGATTCATCGTTTGCAGCGGTTCCGAGCACGTCGAAGTATTTCAGAAAATCAAAGTGCTCACCGACCAGGGTGGTTCCGCGCAGGGCTTTTGAGGTGGCGAGTGAATTTGTAATTCCAGCGGCCTTCGCCGCTTGAATCGTTTCGATGATGCCCGGATAGAGCTCGCAGTCCAACGCGCCACCTTGCTTCAGATAATAGTCGCGGTAGATAGCCAGACACTCTTCGGTTTGTTCGTGAGATAGCCCGAGAATTTCTTGGAACGTTGTTCGAAGCGGCGGACCCATGAACGGCTGCATCTCAGCAGGCGTTAACTCTGGCATTCCCACAGTTTTGAATGTGTGATTGAAAGACGCGTAAACACCCGGGGACGAATTGATAATTGTGCCGTCGAGGTCCCAAAGAATTGTTGTGTATTTTGTCATTTCAACCTGTGCTTCGATTCGATTGCCTGGCCCCAGTAGGTGGCACCAATTACCAATACGGCCCCGAGTGCACCCACAAAACCAATCAGCTCACCGCCAACCGAAACTGCCAGGATGGTTGCCCACACCGGTTCGGTTCCAAGTAGCAGGCTGGCCCTGGAAGCAGAAGTGTGCTTGACCGCCCAGTTCATTCCAATGAACGCGAACGAAGTGCAAAGTAGCGAAAGGAACAACATCGACGTCCAGTTGCCCGCGTTGTAGTTCAAAGCGGTGTTGACTGCCTCAACCGGATTCAGCAGCAACATGATCATTCCGGAGGTAGAAACCATGACGGTGGTTAGATTCACCGGTGAGTAACTCTTGCCCTGCGTGAGCCGGCCCAAAATAACGAAGTGGAAAGTACGCAAAACCATGGCGATGAACATAAAAAGGTCGCCGATATTTGGTTGAACAAAACCGTTTCCCATAATCAACAGAGCCAAACCAATGACAGCGACGCTCGTTGCGATAAAGAATTTGTAAGGAAGCCAGTTCTTGCGCCATGCACTTTCCAGAATTGGAACCGTGATGATTGCCAGAGCAATGATTAGACCACCATTAGTAGCGGAAGTAATGTGAACACTCCAAGCTTCCAGGTTGAGCACAACTGTTTGGCTCAGACCAAAGGCAATGCCCATGAACCACTCTTGCTTCTGAAACTTGTCGCGCTTATAAAGCCAATAAATCCAAAGCCCAACCGCAGCAATCACAAAACGGATCGCCATCATGCCACCAATGGAACCCGCGTTCCCGAGGTCTTTTACAACGAGATAAGTTGCACCCCAAAAAGCTGCGACCACCAGAAGCATGAAATCGCCCGCACTGAAACGTGCTGGCGATTTAGAAGACATGCGTCAATCCTATGTTTAGCCACAGTGACTTTTGTCATTGTTAGAGTTGGCGCAAGGGGAAAGGAACTCAAATGGGTTTTGGAGATAAATTGAAAGCGGGCCTAGAATCCGCCAAGTCGGAAGCGGCGAAAGCTACAAAGAAGGGGCTAGCGGTGGCCAAGGCAAGCGCTGAGGTCGTTGCTGAAAATGCAGAAAAGGCAGCCAAGAGCAGTGTTAAGGCAATCAAAGCTGGTGCTGATGTAGTTGCCGAAAAGGCGGGTGAAGCTAAAGAGTTTGCAGATGTAAAAATTCGCGCCAGTTTGGACAAAGCCTATGCATCAAAACAAGACGTTGCTGTAGCAAATCTAAAGAGGGTAAGAAAAGTAAACCCTGACGCGTCGCCGTCTGAAACGCTTCTAGTTTTAGAAAACGAACTTTCGAAGGCAGAGGAAAAAAGCGGTGCTGATTCAGATGCATTTGCCAGCGCAACTGCCCTGTATGTCTTCACAGCCGTTGAACTTTATGGAACAAAGTACAAGGATCCTGCCAGTCGACAGCGACTAATTGACGCAACAGTCTTGATCGATAGCGAAGCGGCAAAAATAGTCGCTTCCTTAGCTGGAGTAGGAATTACCCTTCTCCTGGCGAGACTTGGTGGAAAGGCCGCTGGAAAAGCGTTGACTAAAGTTGCCGGTGCAGGTGCACTGGTATCCATGCTTGGCATTAAAAACCCTGGCAAGAAGAGCGCTGCCTGGATTGCGGTCACCGCCGTCAATAAGTTCCTAGGACCAGCTCCCAAAACCTGGCCAGCCACTAGCGTCGCCAAGAAAAAGTAGAAACGTTTGTCAGGCTCTAGCAAGTCTGTAGGCGCGGCTTACATGCTTTGGTGCTTTTCTTTTGTGGGGATTTGTGGATTGCATCACTTCTATTTGGGAAGGCCGATCAAGGGATTGATCTGGTTGTTCACCATTGGATTGTTGGGTGTAGGGATCGTGTGGGATTTGTTCACCATTCCTGGCGAAACTAGAAGAGCTGGTTAAAGCGAAAAGCCCCGATTCTTTCGGGGCTTTTCTTTTGTGCGGAGACGAGAGGATTTGAACCTCCGAACCCCTTTCAGGGTTACCTCATTAGCAGTGAGGCGCACTCGACCGGGCTATGCGACGTCTCCAAGTACTTGGTTAGTTTAGCCGATTTTGGCTTTGCTGTTAACCAGCGCAGGTGGTGGTGGCCGAGTTGGTGCCAACCAGCCAGTCCATTGTGTCTTTGCTGTCAGTGTTGGTTTCGGTTCCTGTTGCGTTGGTGGTTCCGAAACCTGTGTTCTTACCGCTAACCAAAATTGGCTTGTCGGCTTTCAACTTGTCGAACACGATCTTGGCTTTGTCTTCGGTGAGACCAACGCGCCCTGCATAAGGAGCTGGAAGGCCGGTGTGGTTTGGAACCTGGATGAAAGTGATTTTGTCGAGGTCAACATTCTTCAAGCTTGAGGCAATCGAAACCATGGTTCCAACATCGCTGAGGCTGGAAGACAGGGTCATGTTTCGCACGGCAGCGTTGGCTAGCGAGTAAAGCTGAATCGGGTTCGTTAGAACGCCACCGTTTTTGATTTTGCGCATAAGCGAAGTGAGGAACACCTGCTGGTTCGAAATTCGTCCTAGGTCTGAACCATCGCCAACACCGTGACGGGTTCTGAGGAACTGAAGAGCCTTCATGCCCTGAAGCACGTTCTTACCCTTAGGGAGATTTAGGAAGGTGTAAGGGTCTTTGAGTGGGCGCGAAAGACAAACCTCAACACCACCGATGGCATCGGACATGTCGATTACACCTTGGAAGTTCACCATGGCAAGGTAAGGGATCTTGAGGCCGGTAAGTTTTTCAACGGTTAGGAGCGTGCAGCCTGGGCCGCCGTTGGCAATGGTCGCGTTGATTTGACCCATCGATTGAGCTAAGTAAGGGGAACCGCCATTTGGGTCTGGGCAGCTAGGCCAAGCAACCATTAGGTCTCTCGGGAAGCTCATTGCTACGACGTTTTTGCGGTCTTTGGAGATGTGAACGAGGATGATCACATCGGCAAGAACCGAACGGTCGTGACCGAAGACTCCAGACTGTCCTTTACGGGTGTCGGAGCCAACCAAAAGGATGTTGATTGCACCTTTGAGGTCTTCGGTGGTTGGGGGTTTGATGGCCTGACCATTGGCGTCGACCAGCTGAATGCCGTGAGATTTGATCTGGCTGTTGAGCGAGAAAACCGTGACACCGACAACAGCGAGAGTTGCGCCAAGTACGGCAGCGGTTAGGCGAAATAGAACGCGACGAATGCCTTCACCTTTGGTTTTGGCGGCACTTGCGTGACGTGGATTCACACTCTTGGTTTTAGCCAATGGTTACTCCAGACTTCTTAGTTGGCGGAGAGCGTGGGATTCGAACCCACGGAACCTTTCAGTTCACTGGTTTTCAAGACCAGCTCCTTCGGCCGCTCGGACAGCTCTCCTTACTCCACAGGGGAGCCTAATTAGTTTAGCCGACTGAGCGTGTAAACAGAATGCCTTCGAAACCTGAAAGAACGCTGGCAACACCGTCGTCTTCAACGGCATCGGTGACGAAGCTGGCGGCTGCGTGAACTTCGTCTGGGCCTTGACCCATGGCGAATGCGAGACCGCCGCCTGCCTGAGCCCACTCGAACATGCTGATGTCGTTACGGCCGTCGCCGACCGTGATGATCTGATCCGGACGAATGTTGTTGTGAGCGCGAACCGCTTCTAGGGCACTGGCTTTGGTTACACCGAGCGGGGCGATGTCGAGCCAAGCCGAGTAGCCGATGGCATAGCTGACCGATGAGAGTCCGAGGGTTGCTACGGTGTCGACGAACTCTTCGGTTTCGTGCTCGGGACTTAGGACCACGATGCGGCTAACCGGTTGGTGCATGAGTTGATCGAGCGGGGTTTCGTGGTTGATGTCACCTAGAGCGTCTGCGGGGAAGTGCTTGTGATACTTGTAGACGCCTTCGGCATCTTCCACTGCGAAGTGAGCATCCGGCAGGCTGGCAATCAACTTGGTGAGCACGTCGGTTGGGTCGAAGGTGATGACCTCTTCGGTTTCAAAGCCGCGCGGGTGTTCCGGCTTGATCTTCACGGTGACGGCTCCGTTCGAAGCGATTAGCTTGCCGTCTAGAAGGCCGATCTCTTTGGTCACTCCGATGGCGTTTACCGCACTGCGCCCTGTGGCAACTACCACGAGGTGCCCCAGATCTTGAACGCGCTTTACTTCAGCGGCGACGCGTGGGGAAAGGTAACCGTCGTCGTGAACCAACGTTCCGTCGATGTCTAGTGCAATCAACCAACGCTGATCCGGAGTCAGGCTCATGCTTAGGCGCGAGCCTTTGGCTTGATGAACTCGGTTCCGCCAAGGTAAGGGCGAAGGGCAGCTGGAATGCGCACCGAACCATCCGGCTGCTGGTGGTTTTCAAGAATTGCAACCAACCAGCGAGTGGTGGCGAGAGTTCCGTTTAGGGTGGCGAGAGTTGTGGTCTTGCCGTCTTCTTTGCGGTAGCGCATGTTCAGGCGACGCGCCTGGAAGGTGGTGCAGTTCGAGGTTGAAGTTAGCTCGCGGTAGGTTTCCTGGCTTGGAACCCACGCTTCGATGTCATACTTGCGGGCTGCGCTTGAGCCAAGGTCTCCGGCTGCGGTGTGAATCACGCGATATGGAAGTTCACACTTCTGAAGCATCTGTTCCTGCCAAGCTAGAAGCTTCTCGTGTTCGGCTTCGGCTTGCTCAGGCTCAACATACGAGAACATTTCAAGCTTGTTGAACTGGTGAACGCGAAGGATGCCCTTGGTGTCACGACCGGCACTGCCAGCTTCGCGGCGGTAGCAGGTGCTCCAACCGGCATAGCGCAGTGGTCCTTCGGAAAGGTCAACGATTTCGTCGCGGTGGTAACCGGCCAAGGCAACTTCACTGGTACCGGTTAGGTAAAGGTCGTCGGCTGGAAGGTAGTAAATTTCGTCGGCGTGCTGGCCTAGGAAACCGGTGCCAGCCATGACCTCTGGGCGAACTAGGGTTGGGGTGATCAATGCGGTGAAACCGGCTTCGGCAGCCTGGTCTAGTGCAAGGTTCATCATCGCAATTTCGAGACGAGCGCCAAGACCCTTTAGGAAGTAGAAGCGCGAACCGGAAACCTTCACACCGCGTTCGATGTCGAGGATGTCTAGATCTAGGCCAAGTTCGGCGTGGTCCTTCATGGTGAAATCGAAGGACGGCTTGGTGCCAACCTCGCGAAGAACCTCAAAGTCGTCTTCACCGCCGGCAGGCACGCCTTCGCAAACCACGTTCTCGATCTGCCAAAGAATGGTGTCTAGTTCCGCGGCAGCTTCGCCGGCAGCAGCATCGGCAGCTTTCACGTTGGCAGCCAAGGTTTGAGCGGCGGCAACCAGGGCAGCCTTTTCTTCCTTCGGTGCGGTTGAGACCAGCTTCGAGTGAGCGTTCTGTTCGGCGCGAAGCACCTCGAACTCGGCGAGCTTGGCACGACGCTTGGCATCGGCGGCAACGGCCTGGTCGACAAGTTCTTCACTGGCACCGCGAGCGCGCTGGGAAGCCTTGACGGCGTCTGGATTTTCTCGAAGGAGGTTTAGGTCAATCACGAGATAAGTCTATTGGCGAATGGTTTTGTGCTCTTTAATCCAAGCTGCCATCTGATCCAAATCGTATTTATCCGTAGCCACCCCAATAACAAAATCAAAAGCCGAATCTACTGCGGCGATTACCTTGTAGCCGTTTAGCCCCAAAAATATCTGCATTGCTGAGTATGAGGTGCGTTTGTTGCCATCAATCATCGGGTGATTTTTAATGATTGAGTGCATCAAGGCAGCCGCTTTGAGCTCGAGCGACTCGTATGCATCTTGTCCGAATACTGTGGTTCTCGGACGAGCCAGAGCAGATTCCAAAAGACCCGCGTCTTTTACATAAAAACCGGTGGGTTCAAGGGCGGCAAGCAAGACCTCCAATTGGAGGTACACGGTCATGCGTCAGCCAGTCTTTCAAGAAGCTCTTTGTCGCGTACGAGTATCTCGGCCATTACATTCTTCGCAACTGCCTTCTGCCATTCAAGTTCAATAAAAGCGTCTATAGCCTCTATGGCAACCTGATTCTTGGAAATGCCCAGCGACTCTGCAACGGTTGTGAGTCGCTTGTCTTGTTCTTCTGAGATACGTAATGTCATAGCCATATCTAAATGGTATCAAAGTGATACCACAAGGACTAGGACGAATTTGTGGAGAACTACTTGCCCGCTACTTTGGACCACCAACGTTTGGCAGTCATATAGTTCTCAGAAGTGTTGTTGCCCTCATGAACCGAAGCTTTCTTGTCGGCACGAGGGTAGGAACCAAGGAAAGTAAGTTTTGGGCTGAAACGGTAAAGCCCCTGAATGGCTTCGGCGACTGCCTCATCGGTGGCGTGGCCGATTGCGTCCACGTTGAAGCGGTAACGTCCTAGTCGGTCACCAACCGGGCGCGATTCGATGCGGCTTAGGTTCACTCCGCGAACAGCGAACTGCTCAAGCATTTCCAGGAGGGCACCTGGTCGGTCACTAGGAAGTTCCACGATCACCGAAGTTTTGTCCTGGCCAGTGCGCTTTGGGATTGAACCCTTCTTACCAACCTCGATGAAGCGAGTCTCGGCGTGCTTGGTGTCGGCAATGTTCTTGGCGATCACCTTTACCATGTAGTGGTCGGTGATGTTCGGGGTGGAAACCGCTGCGTCGATCTTTTCGTTTTCCCAAAGATCCGAAGCAGCCGCCGCATTCGAGGTTGACTGCAGGTGCTTGTGATTCTTGATGTTGGCACCAAGCCATTTGCGAACCTGAGCGTAGGCAACTGGGTGCGCGGCAATGGTCTTCACGTCGGCAAGCTTCACTCCGGGCTTAGCCACGAGGTTGAAGTTCACCGGCACCAGGTACTCGCCATAAATCTGGAGACCTTCGGTAGTGGCCAGTGCGTCCAAGGTGGCACTGACGCCGCCTTCAACGGAAGATTCAACCGGGACGATTGCGCGGAATGCTTTGCCCGACAAAACTTCGGCAAGAGCATCGGCTACCGAAAGCACCGGCTTCCACTCCTGATTAGCTGCTGCCTTCACCTGACGCAAGGCAAGCTCGGTAAAGGTGCCAGCCGGACCCAGATAGGCATAGGTGGTCTTAGCGTTACGAGCTTGTGATGACATAAAACAAGGTTAAGCGACACAATGGTTTTATGAGTGAGCGAGCAGGCAAAAAGGCGCAAAGCGCAGACCTAGTAAACATCGAGAAATTGGTGGACGATTACTTCGCCATTCGCCCGGATGTGACCAACCCGATTCAGAAAGTGGCGTTTGGCACTTCGGGTCACCGAGGCACTTCACTAAACGGCTCTTTCAACCACGATCACATTGCAGCCATCACTCAGGCGATTGTTGAATACCGCCAGGCTGAGAACATTCAAGGCCCGATCTATGTAGGCAAAGACACGCATGCGCTGTCTGGTCCTGCAGAAGAAACTGCGCTTGAGGTTTTGGCTGGAAACGGCGTCACCGCCCTGGTTGATTCAGACGGGCGCTACGTACCAACGCCTGCCGTCTCCGTTGCCATCATCAACCACAACCAGATCGGAAGAGCGTCGTGTAGGGAAAGAGTGTCTTCGCCTGTGT
>ERZ650308.1541-NODE-1541-length-11871-cov-4.028775_pt1 | contig 11871 bp, 4 predicted proteins | sample MGYA00376244_ERZ650308 | MGnify/ENA primary metagenome ERZ650308 (study PRJEB26733, sample SAMN07839295) | wastewater metagenome | biome: small river; feature: stream; material: water | place: USA: North Carolina | collected 2016-04-26 ...
GATAGATGCGTGTTCTGCCTCTAGGCGCAGCAACACATCGGGCATGGCATAGATGAGGCGCAGCAACAGGGCTTTGTCTACATCGTCTAGTTTGGCCCATACGCTGGTGTCAAACACTTGCTTTTCTAGCGAAAAACGCAGTTCTAATTTGGCCCCGTTGTCGTCTTGGCTTTCTGCGTACCAACTCTCAAAAGGTTTAGTTTTGCCATCGATGAGCGGAACTTCAAACTTAGGAAATTGCGAGAAACCACCCCGCTGCACCATGGCTGCGCCAAGGCGAATTTCAAACTTGGGCCATGTGCGTGCACCGAGGCCCATGCCTTTGAACTCTAGCCACAGGTGTTCGTAGTCGGGGTTAGTCAGTTCACGCTTGAGTTTGATGGCGTCGTAACGCAACATCACAGGTAAGGCTTGCAGCTGCGAAGGCAGCAGCTTGAGTGACTCGCGCCAAAAGCCAAGGTCAAAGTCCTTAGGCAGGTCTACACCACGCCAGCCCGATGCCTCAAGCTGGGTGACGATGGTGGTAGCAGCCATGAGCTTACGAAACTCGGTTTGGCCCATGCGCACAAACCGCTCTAGCTGTTTGCTTTGGGGCTTGAGCAGCTTAGGCACCAAGGCGCTGTCGACAGTGGCAAGCGCTTTGGCGTCAAGCACCAAGCCAATGCCGGGTTGGCCGTCTTGCAACACGGTTTGAAATAAGAATTCATCGAAGGCCATGCCGCCTTGGGCGTAGTCTTTGACACGCAAAGTAATAGAAGGTACGTCTGACAGGTTATCAAACGCGACCAGCTCAACACTACCAAAGTCAACATAGTTGGGGTAGCGCTTTTCTAAGCGTGCCCAACGAGCTTGGATGTCTTGATAGAGCTTTTCAAACTTGGTCTTGTCTAAGTAGTAAGACTCCAACTCTTCTTGCACCTGCATGAGTTGCGTGAGCAAGAGTTCGTTTTCTTGGGCTGTGTCTTTAAGCTTGGCGGCTTGTTGATTAGCTAGTTGGGCAGATTCTTTTTTGAGTTGTTCAAGCTCAGTCAGCGTGCGAGCTTGCAGTTTGTCTAGCTCTAGCTTGGCTTGCTGTGTGTTAGCAGCTTCAGCCTTGGCACTGGCCAAGGCTTGGTGAGCTTGGTCTAACTCGGCTTTGTGCTTTGCTAAATCAGCCTCAAGTGCTTGCGCTGCTTTGGCTTGTTGTTGGTATTTGTCAGTAACGGCTTTGAGCTCTGCCGGTGATTTGGCTTTGAGCTCGGCCAAGGCTGCTTCAGCAGCTTGTTTGGACTTTTGTTCGTTGGCTACGTTTTGGTTGGCTTGAGCTAAGTCTTGATTTAGCTGGGCTACCTGCGCATGAACGGCAGCGAGGTCTGCGTTGAGTTTGGCTGCTTGTGCTTCAAAGTTTTTCACCGCTTTCTGATGCTGTTGTGCATGCGAAGCGGCCTCGCCTTGAGTGCTAGATACAGATGCCTCAAGTTGCTTTTTGTCTAGAAATATTTTCTCTAGCTCTTCTTGCACCCGCATGAGTTGCGAGAGCAAGAGCTCGTTTTCTTGAGTGGCTTCGGTTAGCTGCTTGGCGGTCGTATCTTGCTGTGCTTTGGCATCGGCCAAGACTTTTGCAGACTCTGCTTGTGCTTTGTTCGCTTCAGCCAGTGCCTTAGTAGACTCAGCCTGCGCCTTGGTGGCTGCGGTGTCTAGCTTTTTATGCTCGGCTTTAGTGGCTGATAACTGCGCTTCAAGCTCTGCAACCTTCTTTTGAAGGTTTTCAATTTGAAGGTCAATCTTCTTCTGCTCGGCTTTACCAATGATCTTCAAAACAAAACCCTATTAACGAGCGAAGAGAAATTTATAGGCGTTGGTCAGCGCGTCGTTCACGTCGAGTGACGATTGATTGAGCAAGGCCAAGATGTTTTCAGACTGCGACGTGACAGAGCTGACGTATTCGCTTTTCACTTGAAACACGGTTTGCGTGGCGTTCAAGATGTCGACCGCGCTGCGCACGCCACCTTCGTAGCTTTTGATGTTGGCTTCTAGGCTCAACTCTGCGGCAGAGATGGCGTTCTTTTGAATGGCCAGCACTTCAAAGCCGGTCTCTACTTGTTCGCGCAGTTTTTCTACTTCAACACGGGTTTTTTCTTCGCTGTCGCGGGTGGCCTCCTTGGCTTTGAGCCAGTTGGCTTGCACACTTTGGCGAGCGTAGTAGCTGCCTACCTGCAAAGGCATATTTACCAGCACGCCACTGTAGGTGTTGGTAGTGGCACCGGCTTTGCTGTTGTTGTAGGTGGCAGAGACAGTGGGCATCAAAGAGCCTGTAGATTTTTCTACCTCTAGCTCTGCCACGCGCTCGCTAAAGCGAACAGCTTGCAATGATGGGTTGGCTTGCAGGGCTGCATCGACGTATTCAGCAGCAGGTTTGAGTGGTAGTTTGCGGTCTTTTTGCTGCAACACAAAGTCTTTAACGTTGGGGCGCTCACCCGTGATGGCTGCGTATTGTTTGACGGCAACGCCTAACGCAGTTTTGTAGCTCAGTTGCTGCGCTTTGGCTTGGGCTGCTTTTACTTCAATGTCACGCAGATCGGTCACTGTGCCCTGCCCTAGTTCGAGCTTCTTTTTTGCGGCCAAGGCTTGTTGGTCAAGCGCGGCCATTTTGGCTTCGTTCAGGCTGATGTTTTCGTTGGCCAAGATGATGGCGTTGGCCGCCTTGAGCAAGCGGGTGGCTAGGTCTTGCGTTTTGACCACAAAGGTGGCTTCAGCAAAACCATCGCGAGGTGCCGCTTGACGGAAGGTCGCGATGCGACCCAAGTCAATGATGGGCATGGTCACGCGCGCGGTTTGGCGCGTGGTGGTGTCGGTATCAAGGCGTTGGTTGCTTAAGCTGGCCTCTGGCAGATATGACACACGCGCCTGCGTTGCGCTAGCTTGGTTGGCTTGGCGCTCGGCAATAGCCGTTTGAAATGTGGGGTCGTAAGCCATGGCTTTTTGAAAGTCGGCCATCAAGTCGGCCGCTGCAACAGGCCCCGCCCACGCTACCGCCACAAGCGCACCGATGGTGGCTTGTTTGAAGAATTTTTTAAGCATTTCTAAGAGCTTTCTAGTTACGCAATTAATCATCTAATCTATCAGATTTTGATGAAAAATCGTTGTCTTTGACAGTTTTGATCAACAAATTTGTCAAAGACGAAAAAAAGCCATCACAAGCTATGAGCTGTGATGGCTTAAAAGATTATGAAATCTTCTTGTCGAGGATGTCTGTACCGAAGACGTCGAGCAGTGCGTTGGCGTCGCTGACACCCAGTGTCTGTACCGTCGACAGAACCGGGGTTTGCGCAACCACATTGATGTGGTACGACTGTGAATCGGTAGCGCCTTTGAGCACGTCGATCTCTGTAAAGCCGAGGCTGGAGAGCTTGGACAGCAGATCGCTGATGTCACCTTGGTTGAAATGGTCGAAGGTGGTTTTGTCCATGACCAAGCCAGCTTCTTTGCCAGAGCCGAACAAACCTCCTGCCGCAGTATCGGCCACCGAGCCATCTACAAAGCCCGCGATGATCTTTGCGACATCGGGGTTGTCGCCCAATTCGACAAACAGCTTGGAGACCTCTTGTGCAGAAACGATTTCGTCGACACCGAGCTCTGCCATGGCCGACAAGCTGGTATTAAGAGCTAAGTGCGAGGTGCTGAAGGTGTCGTTATACGAAGCATCAAGCGCCATGTTGGCTTTTGGCAGTGCATGCAACATGCCAGCCTCTTGCAATGCGGCCGCTAACGAGTCTGGAATTGCAATCGAAGAGTTCGCATCGCTGAAGCCCTCCACCATGTAGTCGTGAATGCCCGCCTCTTGCAATGCCTGAGTGAACTGACCAAATGTTGTGTTGGTGTTGGCACCCGGATTGAGGCTGCTATATGCAAGGAAGTTGATGTTGTTGAAACCAACAATATCTGAATTTAGCCCAAGATGAACATTAAAGTCGACGCCATTGTTTTGAATGCTATCCAAGGTTTGGAGGGTGGTCAGCGTCTGCAATGTAGAGCCATAGATATCCACATCAAATGTGGCTAGACCTGCATCATGGAGGGTTTGTGCCACCGTTTTGATCTCTTCAAAATCGGTTTCCTCTGTGGTGATCTGCACATGGTCAACACCAAGCTTGCTGAGTTCTTTGGCCTGTTGCGCAACATACGAAGAATTCGTACCGAGCAAAGATATGTCGTCCTCAGCAGCAAAGTCGATACCGGCATTGATCAACTGAGTTGCGCCCGCATCATTGAGCCAACCCGCGTCGGATAGGAAGTCAATATGGTCAACGCCCAAATTTTGCAGGGGCTGTGCTTGCCCCATGGCATTCACAAAATCGGCACTGCCTGCAGCATCGGCACTGATGTTAAGCGTGATGTCATCTTCTGCAGAGAACTGGATGTTTGCATCAACCAGCGCATTCGCAGCAGCGTAGTTGACTGAGGCGGCATCGGTTGCGATGTCAATCAAATCAACGCCTTGGCCTTGCAAGGCTGACGCGTGGTTCAGCGCATAGTTAAGGTCTGCATCATTACTGATGCTCATGGCCACATGATCGACGCCGAGTTTACGCAAGTCACTCAAACTTGTTCCGATATGCGTACCAATAACGCCAAGCGTGATGTCATCCGCAGAAACAAAGTCCAGCTGATGATCAAGCATCAAATGAGCATACGTTTCGTTAATGACGGCAGCTGCATCCACATGAAAGTGATCAACCCCAGCGTTATGAAGATTGGCCGCTTTGCTTGCATCTAAGCTGAGGTCATCTGTGTTGAGCGCAATGTTCATGGTGACGTTATCGCTGTCCACAAACTTCATATTGGCATTAACCAGGGTCTGCGCTTGCACCTGAGAAATCTCAGCATGGTCGCTCGCCATGTCGATTTGGTCGACACCCAGTGTATGCAGCGCAGCGATATCGACGCTTGCAGATGCATTTGTATTGGCAGCCACTTGCAGTGTGACGTTGTTATCGCTGGCAATGTTGAGGCCAGCTACATCAATAGCATCTAACTGCGACTGTGTGAGCGTGACATCACCACCGAAGTTCAGGTGATCAATGCCTGCAATGCCAAGTTTGTTAATGTCACTGGCAGAAAGTGCGCCCAATTCGGTTGAGCTGAGATTGAGCGTGACGTCACCGCCATTGCCAAAATGCGGAAGTACGGGAACAGAGAAATCAACCGCGCCAAGATCAATGTTATGGCTACCAGTCAAGGAAACAGAATCGACACCGAGTTTTTGCAAGTCTTTGAGGCTGGTGGTGAGGTGCGTGCTGCCTGCAGCGGCTTGCACTTCAATGAAGTCGTTGGCTGCAAAGTGCAAACCATCAAGGACCAAGCCACTTGCTTGAATATCGCTCAGATGTACAGCTGCGGAGCTGCCCATATCGATGGTGGTGACGCTCAAGCCTTCATTGCGCACTGCGCTGAGGCCTTGGTCAAATGTCGAGTTGCTACCAACATTGGCAGCCAACAAGGCATCAAGTTGAGTCTGGTCCGCAAGGTTGAGCGATACGTTGTCTAGGCCTTTGGCTGCCAAATCCACGCCAGCAGTGCCTGCCAAGGCTGCCACTTCTGCAAGTTGGCTCACGCTCTTGACATCCAGCGTGACATTGAGCGCGCTGTCTGCGCCAAACGAAGGCAGTGCGCCGTTGGCAAGGCTGATGGCTGCACCATCGCCCAAGGTGACATGAAGGTCTGCACCTGAGGCTGCACTAGCCACGCTGACTGTGTCAACGCCGAGTTTTTGCAAGTCTTTGAGGCTAGTGGTGAGGTGCGTGCTGCCTGCAGCGGCCTCTAATGTGATGTCGTCAGTGGCAGCGAAGTGCAGATCCACACCACTGCTGACAAGCGTTGCTGCCTGAGCTTCGGTGATTTTGGCGCTGCTACCCATGTCGATGGTGTCAATGGTGAGCCCGCTGGCACGAATGGCCGCCAAATCGGTAGCAAGTGTGTTGTCACCCACCAAGGCGTTGAGCAGGTTTTGGTCGGCCAAGTCAATTCGCACGCTGTCAATACCGAAGCTTGCCAAGTTGCCGAGTGCAGCCACCTCTGCCAGTTGTTCCGCACTGGTGATGGTGAGGTTAACGCTGGTGGCGGCATCTTCCTCTGCGCTGATTTTGCCGTCGCGGTTGGTATCGCCAAACAAAGGAATACCTGCTGTGCCACCTAGCGCATCGCCAGCGCCCAGGGCCACGTTGATGGTGCTTTTGCCTGCGGCGGGAGTGACAAAGTCAACCCCCAGCTTTTGCAAGTCTTTGAGACTGGTAGTCAGGTTGGTGCCTTCGGCTTGAGCGGTGATGGGGCTGTCTGTTGCACCGTCTTGGCCATTTGCAATGACGGCAGCCCCCGCAGCCACACCGGCCGCAGCACCAAGCAAACCGCCAAAGGCTGGCAACGGCACGATGGGCAGACCCGCGGCAACGAATGGCTCTTCGGCTTGTGACACGAGCGCAGCAGCGCGATCTTCAGATTGGAGGCTCATGCCACCATCGCCAAACTGGTGGTCTTCGCCAATCACGGGTTCTCGATGGTGGATGTGTGCAGCTTTGTCCCCACCCTCTTCTTCCGCTTGATCTGCTTTGGCTAGCAAAACACCATCAAGCTCTTGTTCAATTTCTGTGTATTGGGCAGCATCTAGGTTCTGCGCATCAATGAATTCAGCTAAAGCAGTTTCGTCTTCAAAAACCTCGCCAGTGACGGCAGCAGCATCGATGGTGACTTTTTTCTGGGCCGCTCGAACCTCCTCGACCAACAAGGCCATCAATGGCAGCGTGAGCGCAAGTTTTTTGAGTTCTTTGTGTATTGCTTTGGGGTTTTTGACGAGCTTTTGTGCTGTTTTCTTTAGAAGCGCGGCTAGTTTTGCGCTGCCTTTTATTGAACTTGTCATTGTTTACCCCAAAAGCTGAATTGAATGCTATTGGTTTAATTATATTGAACTTTATTACTTATTTATGAAACATAGATGGATGCAGAAAAAGGGAATACCCTAAAAAAAAGCCCACGCTGTGTCACAAGCGTGGGCTGGGGTTTTTGAGCGGTTAAGTTGTGCTTAATCTTTGAAGGCGCGAGCCGTCTTGTCGGTGAGTGGTTTGAGCAAATAGCTCATGAACGAACGCTCACCCGCTTTGATGATGACGTCCACCGGCATACCGGGCTGCACCTTGAGGCTGCCCAATAGCTCTAGACCTTCTTTGGTGGTTTCAACTTGGCCGAGGTAAAACTCGCCTTCGTTGGGGTTGCCGCCAGGCTCTTTGTCGGCTCCCACCACGCTCATGACACCCGGAATGACGGGGGTAGTAGCTTGGTTGAAGGCGGTAAAGCGCATGTCGGTAGGCATGCCCACGCGCACTTTGTCGATGATGGTGGCTGGAATTTTGGCTTGAACGATGAGGGTTTCGTCTTTGGGCACGACTTCCATCAGCACTTGTCCGCTGGTGATGACGCCACCTTCTGTGAAAACCTTCAGGCCAACCACGCTGCCACTCACGGGGGCTTTGACTTCAGCCAAGTCGCGATCAAACTTGGCAGAGTCGAGCCGTGAGGACATGGCGTCGCGGTTTTTCTGGATTTCTTGCAACTGGTTGTCGACGTCTTTCAGCAAGGCGCTGCGCAGCTGGCTAATTTGCAGACGGGCACGAGCAATGTCGGCTTGGGTGCTGGCAATGTTGCTGTCAATGTCGCTCTTTTGACGTTCTGCTTGGTTGGCTTGAGCCATAGGCACAAAGCCATCTTTGGCAAGCTTGCGGGTGTTGGTCATCTCTTCGTCCAAGCTACGTTGCTGGATTTTGCGAGAGTTGAGCATGACACTCAGGCCACTGATTTGCTCATTCAGGCTAGAGACTTGGCTGTTGTATTCGGCACGGCGAGAGTTAAAGAGCTGCACTTGCAAGGCTTTGGCTTCGGCGACGCGGGTGTCGTCGTCTTTGAAGTGCTTGCCCAGCTCTTCGGTCCAAGTGATGGTGCTAGCGTTGTCACGCTCAGTTTTAAGGCGCGACTCGGTGGCCAGCAGGTTGATGTATTGCAGCTCAACGCCCGTCATTTCGGCTTCGCTCTTGAGCGGGTTGATGCGCAACAGCACTTGGCCTGCTTCGACCTGAGCACCTTCTTTGACCATGATTTCTTGCACCACACCGCCAGTGGGGTGCTGGATAGATTTACGGTTGCCCAACACGCTAACGGTGCCTTGTACCGTGACACCCGCATCGATGGGAGCAAAGATGGCCCAAATCAGGAAGACGGCAAAGAACCCCATGAACCACTTGGCTGCACCACGGCGAATGTCGGACTCTTCCACCTCAACAGGCTTGAGGCCTTTGTCCGCCAACTTTTCGGGGGTGTAGGGGTTCCATGTGTCAATCCAGCCGCTGAGCTTTTGGTCGACCTCTTGGGCTTTTTGAATGGCGCGAGTGGTGTGGGAGGGTTGGATGGCCAAAGGTTGGCCAGACTCGTCAAGTACGGGTTCGGGTGTGACGCGCGATTTGAATTTGTCGCCAAGGGCTTTGCCTTTGGCGACGAGGTCAGCGATCTTGCTCATGCCGCCCCCCCTGCTGCTGTGGGCGGTGTGGATTCGGGCGGTACCACCTCAGCCGTAGTCTGTGCACCCTCGCCTGCTGCGGGTTCAGCGCCGGTCGGCACGGCTTGCAAGCGGCGTACAGCTTCAAGCATGTCTTTGGCAGTGCCAAAGGCAACTTGGCGGCCTTCTTTGAGAACCAGCATCATGTCGACGATGCTGACCAAGCGAGGCCTATGGGTGGTGATGATGACGGTGCCTCCGTTGTCTTTGAGGGCTTTGACCGCGCTGATGAGCGCGTTTTCGCCCACTTCGTCGAGGTTGGAGTTGGGTTCGTCCATGACCACGTACTTGGGCATGCCGTAAATGGCACGCGCGATGGCGATGCGCTGGCGTTGGCCACCAGACAAGGCGAAGCCAGTTTCACCCAAGGGCGTGTCGTAGCCTTTGGGGAATGTGAGGATGCTGTCGTGCATGCCGATGAGCTGTGCAGCTTGCACGACTTTGGCAGGGTCGACCTCGCCCAAGCGAGCAATGTTTTCGGCCACTGTGCCTTCAAAAAACTCAATTTCTTGAGGCACATAGCCCACCAATGGACCGACTTCGTCGTGGCTCCATTCTGAGATTTCAACGCCATCCAACCGCACATTGCCCTGTGCGGGCTTCCACACACCCAAGAGCATTTTGACGAGGGACGATTTACCAGCAGCGCTAGGTCCCACCACGGCCAACACTTGACCTGGCGTGAGCGCAAAGTTCATATCAGCCAGTACAGCCTTGTTATGACCAGGCGGTACAGCAGTGGCGCCTTTGACATCTAGGCGGCCTTGCGGTGCAGGCAGTTGCATGCTTTTGCCGCGTTGTTGGTCTTCGGCCAAGAGTTCGTTTAGACGCTCATAGGCTTGGCGGGCGGCCACGATGTCTTTCCAGCTACCGATGAGTTTTTGGATAGGCGACACGGCTTTGCTGATGAGCATGGAGGCCACCATGATCATGCCGCCGGTGATAAGACCTTCCATGGCCAAAAACGTACCCAAAGCCATTTGCAACGAAGGCATGGCCTTTTGCAAGAAGCCCGACATGCCGCCCATGAGGCCAGTGGCCTCGCTGGCGTTAACTTGGTTGGTCAAAAAGTGACGATGCTGGGCATACCAGCGGTTACGCACGGCGCCCAACATACCCAAGGCCAAGGTGGCTTCGGCATGACGCAGGCTGTTGGCCGCAACACGAGAGGCTTCGGTGTTGGCGTCTTGGGCTTCTTTGAGAATGGGGCTGGTGATTTTGATGGTGAAGTAAGACACCGCAATCATCAACACCGAAGACACGGCAGCGAAGATGGCCAAGTAAGGATGGAACAACGCACCGATACCAATAAACACAATGGCAAACGGCGCATCCATGAGCGACATGACCGATTGACCTGTGAAGAACTGGCGCAAGGCCAACAGGTCGGCCAAGAGCTGGTGCACGTTGACGTTTTTGCGGCCGACGTAGCGGCGAAAGGATGCATCGAACACATCAGCAGCCAAGTCCCAATCGATACGCAGCGAGAGGCGCACGAGCAAGCGAGAGCGGATCCACTCCAGCGCAGACCAAAACACGTAGAAGGCAATGACCACCACAGTCAATGAAATCAGGGTCACGCCACTGCGGCTAGATAACACCCGATCCATGGTGTTCATCATGTAGAGCAAGGGTGTGACGCTGAGCAAATCGATGATGAACGTCAGGCCAAACGCATACCAAAAGGCATTGCGGCACTGCATCAAGATTTTGCGAACTGGTGCCTCGGAGGCGGCAAGGCCAGTTTTGTTTTGTGAACTTAAGGCTTCAAGCATGTGCCAATCTTACTTGACTGACATTATTTGGCTTTGTGCAAGATGTCGGGGTCAAAAACGTGGGCCAAATCATTATGTGCCGAGCCAACAATCGTGACTTCCGACAAGACCGGTGTTTGTGCCGTGACGTTGATTTCGTACACGTGCATTGGGTCGGCTTGGGTTGCGCCAACCACATCGAGTTCGGTGAAGCCGAGTTTGCTGAGTTGGCCAACAAGCTCTTGCACGCCCACAGCGCCCAGGCTGCTGAATGTAGTTTGATCAACGACCAGGCCCGCATGTTGGTTGTTGTCGAACAATGAATGATCTGTACCTTGCTCAAGACCAAAGGCACTGAACAAATCGCCCAAGTCGGCCAAGGTGTGCAGGTCTTCTGGCTTGATGCCCAATTCGACGTAGACCTTGTCTTGGCTGGATGTGATCGAGTCCACACCCAAATCGGCCATGGCTTTGAGGCTGGTGTTGAGCAATGCTGTATTGGCGTGGATGGTGATAGCTGCATCGGGCAAGGCTTGCAACATACCAGACTCGTACAAGGCGGCGGACAGGTCGTCTTCGATGGTGACGTTGGCATTGTCTTGGAGCTGCACATGGCCCAAGCCTGAATCGTGCAGGGTTTGGATCAGGTCGCCCCATGTGGCTTTACTGTCCAGATGGAAGCCACCGAGCAGGTCAATGCCGCTGAGTGCAAATTGGTCACCAACGGTCCAAGTTTGAGTCTCGTCTACCTTGAGGGTGATGTCTAAGCCGCTGTCGAGCTTGCCAAACAAGGCACTCAGGGTGTCTGTGCTGCTCACATCGGAGCTGAACACACCCAAGTGGTCAATGCCAGCTTCGGCCAATGATTTGGACATTGCACCGATACCGGTGAATGAACCATCAAGGTTGAGCGTGACATCTAGGGCGCTGCTGAATTCTGGAATGTCTGCGGCGCTCAATTGACCTGTGGCTGTGCCGATTTGGTCAATTTGAATGCTCTTCACGTCTGCGTCAAAGCTGACGGCATCGACGCCGAGCTTTTGCAAGTCTTGGAGGCTGGTGCTGAGGTGAGTACCACCAGCAGAGGCGTCCAAAGTGACGGTGTCGGCTGTTGTGAAGTGCACGCTATCGTTGATCAAGGTAGCGGCTTGGCTCAGGTCGATGCCAACGATGGACTCAAGGCCATCGTTACGCACGGCCAACAATTGGGTTTCGAGTGCGGCCAAGCTAAAGCTGCCGTCGCCTACGAGGTCTAAGCGCACTGAATCGATACCAGCATTGCTGAGCACGTTGGCGTTGAGTGCACTGACGTTGCCCATTTGGGTAAGGTCAGCCACATCGAGGGTGACTTTGAGTGCGTTGTCTTCGGCCAAGCTGAGCTTACCGTCGGCATTGGAGTCACCAAAGATGGCGAAGCCTTTGCTTGCGTCGATCGCACCTGTGGAACCGAAGTCGAGGCTGAGTTCATCGGTGAAGCCTGCGGCTACCGTGACGGCGTCGATGCCCAACTTTTGCAAGTCTTTGAGGCTGGTGCTGAGG
>ERZ650308.1543-NODE-1543-length-11846-cov-4.240946_pt1 | contig 11846 bp, 30 predicted proteins | sample MGYA00376244_ERZ650308 | MGnify/ENA primary metagenome ERZ650308 (study PRJEB26733, sample SAMN07839295) | wastewater metagenome | biome: small river; feature: stream; material: water | place: USA: North Carolina | collected 2016-04-26 ...
CAAGCAATACACGGACGCGGTAGACGCGCTCGGGCTCGATCTCACGCAATTCCAGTACGACGCCCTGACATCGCTTTGCTACAACTTTGGCCCCGGCAATCTTCGAAAGCTCTGCAAGGGTCGCACGATCCCCCAGATCGGGGAGGCGATCATGCTCTACACAAAGCCGCCCGAAATCACGGAGCGCAGGCGCAAAGAGCAGCGGCTCTTCAAGGCCGGCATCTACTCCAACTTGAACGGAAAGGTTCTAGTTTTTCCTGTCGTCAACAATCATCCGAACTATCGCGGCGGATACTACGTCGATGCGCGGCCCTACCTGTCGGTTGAGCCCAAGCCTACGATTGTCATCCTGCCGAACCCCAAGCCTATCGACGTTCCGCCTGTACAGCCCAAGCCCGTCTCGGGGTGGGCATCGTTCTTTGCTGCTATCGCCGCTATTTTCAAGAGGAAGTCATGACGAATATCTGGGAAAAGATCAAAGCCGCCGCCGCATGGGCATGGAAGTGGATTACTGTTCTTGTCGCGACCGTTCTTGGCGCGCTGTCGATCGCGCTGGATTATCTTGAACAGCTATCCGGCCTCGATCTTACGCAGATCATGACGCAGCGACGCGCGGCACAGATCACTTTCGGCGTGGCAATTACAAAGGCGGTCATCGCGATCTATAACGCCAAGGTAAAAGCCTGATGTGGTGGAATACCATCATCGGGTTTATCGGCGGCCCCGTCATCAAGGGACTGCTGGATGCCTACAATTCGAAGCTGAAGGCTGACAACACATCGGAGAAAATCGCGGCTGATTTGGCAGCCGGCGAAGTCGCCGCGCAGACTGCCGAAACTCAATCGCAAGCGCAATTGAAGATAGCACAGATCGGCCATTGGTACGAGCCTGAAAAGCTCGCGTTCTATATTGTGCTGGTGTTTTTCGCCAAGTGCGTGATCTGGGATACCGTCCTTGGCCTCGGGACAACGCCATCACTTAAAGGCGACGTGAGCGTGTGGGCTGGCATGGTGATGGGCTTCTACTTCGGCAAGCGGACATTCGAAAACGTCGCGCGGATTATTCGGCGATGACGGAAGCGGAAAGGATACACGAAATTGCCCGCGAGGTCGCCCGCGAAACCGTCAAGGAAATGTGGCGCGAAATGTTCACGGGCTTAGGCGTCGACACCTCAGATTCAGAGGCCGTCATAAACATGCAAGCTGACTTTGCCCATTTGAGGGCGTGGCGAGAAAGCACAGACGCAGTTAAGCGGTACGGCCTGAAAACCGCCGTTACCATCATCGTGACAGGCACCTTAGGTTGGATAGGCACTGTCATTTGGCACGCTAGGTAACGTCGTACTGATGGCATTTTCCCCGCCGCCGTCCGACGATGACTGTAAAGCCGCCGTAGAGGCCAGTTCCAGGCTCGCAGCTCACTCCGCAGCCGCAAGGTCTTTGGGCATCACTGTAAGCGCTTTAAAATGGCGTGTGAGGCTGTTCTACGAGCGAGGGCTAGGCGGCACGAAGCCAGTCCTGCCCGGATATCGCATCTCCAAAACAACCGCAGTAACTGACGCCAATGGCGCGGTCGTCCGCGAGTTCATTCAGCAAAGGCCAGAGCTTGGCGAGGCTTTCGAGGTTCCTGCGGGACACGCTATCAAGGGCGTTTCTGCTCTGGTTGATAGTGGCGGTCGCACGATCCAGCAATGGATCAAGACGAAAGAGCAAACGCAAACCGACCTGATAACGGCGATCAAGGAGGAGTTTTCGCAATACAAGGGCGCGGCGAAACTCACTAAACCGCCGAAGGAAACCTTCTCCGAATTGATGCAGGTTTATCCTATCACAGACCCCCATATCGGGATGCTGTCTTGGGCTCCAGAGACCGGCGAATCCAATGACCTTAAAATCGGGGTCGAGCGGGTGGACGCTGGAATGCAGCGGCTTATCTCGCTGGCTCCTCAAGCCGAGGTCGCGGCTATCATCAATACCGGCGACTACCTGCACGCCGACTCCCAAACGAACGCCACGCCGGCATCCGGTCATCAATTGGACGTGGACGGGCGAGCGCAGAAGGTCAAACTTGCCGGCGTCCAGCTTCTCCGCAGATCGATCGACTACGCACTGCAAAAGCATCAGCGGGTCATCGTCAAAAACCTGAAGGGCAACCACGACCCTGAAAGCGCGGCTTGGCTGAATATCGCGCTCGGTATGTTCTACTCGGAAGAGCCTCGGGTTGAAATCGACCTGGAGGACGGCAACAACGATATTTGGCTGCATCTGTTCGGCGTCAACTACATAGGGGCAACCCACGGCCACACCATGAAGCCGGAACGAATGGCTATGGTGATGGCGGACGACAACCCGGAGTATTGGGGCGCGTCGAAATACCGATGGATGATCTTCGGCCATATCCACCATGAGACGGTCAAGGAAGTAGGTTCGGTCCGCTGTGAGAGTTTCCGCCAGCCCGTTCCCAAGGATGCCTATGCCCATAGTCACGGCTACCGGGCGGGTAATTCCATGTCCTCCGTAACGCTGCACAAGACGGATGGCGAGATTGGCCGGCACAAGATCAATTTCCCGAGGGGCGCATGACAAAGGGATACGTCCAAGTAATCGACGGGGAATGGTATGAAGCCGCATGGACCGGACAGCGTGATATGTGCTGCCAATGTGGGCTAGTTCACATCACTGATTTCAAGATCGAGAAGGGGAAGCTGTTTTTCCGCGCTCGGCAGAGTCAGAGAGCGACGAAAGAGGCTCGCAAGAAATTCAAGTTCGAGAAGGGGTAAGGGCGACGGCAATCATTTCTTGCCAAACCTTGTGCGCGTAGCCCGGCCCATCAGCGTAAACATCGCCCCGACTAACCATTTCTTCTGTTGGTTCGTGCATCGCCTTTATGGCGGCAAAGGCGTCAGCTAAATATGGCCCTTTATGCGCCTTTGGTTGGATGCTCCAAGGCTTACACCCTGCGCCGTTGCGGCCCTCATAAATTCCCCTTGCTACTCGCTCAATCATGTCCATCTATCGTCTCCGAATGCGCTGTATTGGCGGAAGAGGGTTTGAGGGTTTTGAGGGTTGGCCCGGGGGTGAATTGGCGCTTCAGTTCGGCGTATCTCACGGGGTGAGCGATTATGCGGCCCTGAATTTGATACATGGTCGGGATCTTCTTAAACTCGCTACCAAACCGCTTTATCAACTTCTTTCGAATGCGCTTAGACCGATTTTTTGAATCCAGGAAATTCCTTTCGGTGGAATCCGCAAGACAGCTGGGGTCGCTGATGACTTGCACGCCATTAAATGGCGTTGGGTATATCTGGCCTCCGGTGCTCCGCTCAATCTCCTTCACAAGATTGATTGCTGCTTGCATCTTTTCCATCGTCAGAGCCATGGCATCCTCCCCTAAAATGCAAAAATTTCCCGTAAAACATAGCACATCCGCGTATATTGTGGTAGCGTGATTTGCATGGGACGAGAAAGAATTTTACACTGGGCGCGCTACCACGCCTTGCTTGATTGGGTGCGCCTTGGATGGGTCATCGCGAAACCGGACAGAGAGTGTCACCATGACGATTACAGCGTTACAGTCGAGTGGCTTTGCCAGTGTCCGATCGTCCGACCCAAAGACCGCTAGATTTTTCCGCATCACCATCCCCGAGCGCGGCAAGTATGTCCTGAACATCGGCCCCGGAGATCACACAGTCCAGCGATGGGAATTGGATGCGGATCAAATCAAGGGCCTCGTTAAAGACGTTCTCCCGGAGCTTCTGAAATGACAGCCGGCGGCATAGCCCTCACCATCATATGCATATATCTACTCATCAAGTTTCTGATGGCCTGTAAGTGATGGTTGGCCAAGAGCGGGGGACTGAGGCTCATCAGCCCACCAATCGGTCAAGTTTTCGGACGCATTTGTCTTTAGCGCGCGGATCGCGCTGGCGTCTTGGCAAGCGTCGTACCACTCACGCCCCCGCCTGCGGCGCGACCTGTCAAGCACCAACTGGGCCGCCTCCTCAAGGCCACGGTTTCGCATTTCAGCCAAAGCGAAAGCATGAATTTGCCGCTGCATTTCCTGCACTGTAGGGGACATAATTGTTCCTCGCTTAGGACTGCTTAACCGCTAGACTGATCTTCTGCACGGTCCATGTATCGGGCACCCGGTGCGGCCCGTTCTGAATGGTGTAGACGCCGCTGGCGGTTGCTACGACCACGAAATCCTCAAACGTCGTGATGCCAACGATTGTAGCGCCATCGGGCGGGCTCCAAAAGAACTGCGGTTTGTCGGTCATATTCTGTCCCTGTTTATGATCGGCGGCCCCCGGCGTCGTTTGCCAGCTTCATATAGGTTGCCACTATCCGCTTGACGAAAGCCGTGTCCCTCTCGTCTTTCTGGCGGCGCAATGGCGTTGCGGCTGCTGTCGCGAGCGCTGTCAAGCCGTCCAGGTTGCGATAAATCTGCTCGTAAGTAAGCGCGGCCTCGCGCCGTGCAAACTTGTTTAAGTCGCCGTCCTCCATGAAGTCCCAGAAGTGGTCCGGTGGATTTGTCATCGTCAATCCCTGCTCAAGAGCGCGAGAGTGCGGCATCCCTTGCCGCCTCATCATGCTTCCTACGGCCAGTCCGCGGCTTGCTGGTCAAATGCCAGCCATCGCAGAAATTGCAGCGATAGTGGCGCGCCCAGCCGGCAGAATAGTCCGTGCCTATAATGGGCTCCGCTGCAAATCGGCGTTTGGACTTGCATCCTCTGTGTTCAGCCCAATCCGGATCGCCTTTTTTTGGCATGGGGTTCCTCGTTCTTCGGTCACGACTGGGGAGGCGGCGGGACGAGAGATTTCCAATATTCCATCCGCTTCCAAACCTCGCAGAATGCGGCTAGTCGTGTCGCCCCGATTACGGATGTCGTCTGCTCCGGTAGCATGTCAATATCGTAGAGAAGGGATAACAACTCGGGCGTCGAGTTTATCTGCTTAAGGTAATTATCCAGAATTTCATTTACGCGAGGGCGCGCCGCCTCTCTGGCCTCTTCAATAAGTTTGCTCACGTCACGCTCCCGGTGTCTGTTGGATGGGTGGGGGCTGCGCGGATCATGGCGGCGTAGATAGCTCGGTCGCACGCCTCCAAGGTCTTGGCGGTCGCGGTTGAATGCTTGCCAGCCTCCAGCATTTCGCGCGTAGGTTCGATGGGAACCAGCCTCCACCCGCTGGGTATCTTCATGCCCTACCTCCACGTTGAGGCGGCCAGCGCCAATTGATAAAACTTCGATGATAGCGAAGTCTCAGGAAATTGTGACTGTGGTGGATATGACCCCTCATGCTCGATCCCCATTCGGGACCGCCGCAGTCTCAGCGGCGAAAAGGTCGGTAACTTTCTTGCGGGCGATACACACTCTGGCCTCTGCGGCCTCATGTAGGCACCTTGCCCACATCTCCTCGCGCAGGGCGCCCTTCAGGTCCTCGGTGGCCGCCCAATATTCCCGGCTCATTTCCTGCGGCATGTTCGCTCCCTACTGAGGACGGCGACGCCAGGGGCGCAGCGTCCAATATGTGGGCCATCGGCCCTGTCTCCAAACAATTCGGCTTTTCGCAATCAGCCACCCGTGATCGTGGATCATAAATTCCCACGGACCCAGATAGAAAATTGGTTCGTCATAGCCGACGTAAGTGCCGAATAGCCGCATGGTCACGCTCTCCTTGCCTCACTGCTGGGGCTTGATCTGTTTCGTCATGTCGTGGCTGTGTTGGTCGTAGCCACGCATAAGGGCGTTGGCGAACCAGCCCACCATCCACGCTTCATCGATGGGCTTTCCCTCAGCATCCTTGTAGCCAAAAGTGTTAGATTGGATCGAACGTCTTAGTCATGTTCGTTCTCCTAGCTGTACACGAGCCATCCACAGACCGCCCAAGCGATGAGCAGAACGCAGATGGCCGTGATTGTGACGATGACATCCATGCTCACTTGCATGTCTGTGAGAAAACCGTATCCGCCAAAGATCGCGACGCATGCAAAGAACAGCGCCACAATCCAAAGACAACCAGCGGCTGCGATATCTGGCCCGCGATTGCTTCGCCCGTTGAACGGGCCGATGTGGTCGTCATCGTCATCCATTGGCTTCCTCGCTTCCCGCAAGCGCATTGTGTTCGTCGCAAATTCGCCGCGCCTCATCTTCGGTATCAACGAAATCAACGATGCGATGATTCCGGCCGCCGTCGATTTCCTCGCGAATGCGGTAATTGCCCTCGATTGGCTGATGCCAATATGTCCACTTAGCCATTGGCTTCCTCGCTTCCCTGTGGGGAGTGGCGCGCCGATTCCAAGAGCGTGAACGGTCCATGGTTCGGGTGCTTTTCAGCGTTAAGAACTTGTGCCACTGACAGCACAAACGGCACGGCGCCCGGCCGGCGGCACATCACGTACCCCTTAACTGGCTCGATCATGACGGTGACGTTACCGATATGATCGAACCAGCGCTTCGGGAACGGCGCGAGCGGGTTTACGACATACTTCTTAGGCTCGGTCATTTTGCCTCACTGTTGCTAGGTGGGCGCGGGAGCGAGGACGCCCTGCCCCGCTTCCGCGCGTCGATATAGCTGCGAAGCGATTGTTCCCGCATAACATAGCCGAGAACGGAGCACCCGCTCTCTCCCATCGCAAACAGTGTTTCAACCAATTCGGAAACTGCGTCGTGAGCCAGTTTCAATTGCTCATCCGACATAATGCCGTTGGCATAAGCCTTGAAGGCATCTTCAAGCTTTTCCCTGCGCGTCATTGAGTCCCCCGATCCTGCGAAGTGAGCGCCGCTGCCTGACAATGGCCGCAGATGCTTGAAGGGTATTGCTGCTGGTGCGAGCATGGCGAAATCGCCGAGCAGCACCCTGGAGCCAAGCGATCCGTGGAGGGGGTCGCTGGTGCCCGGCACGCCGCGCATAGAGATTCAAAGCGCTCGTCGTCCTCGAACCAGTCCCAAAGCATGTTAAAAAATGAATCTCCCTCCGCGTCCTCCCCCGCATTGCCATGAGGCTCGCCAATGAACGAAAGCAGATTATTCGCGCATGTGCGGATTTCGTCGGCGTAGTCATCAATATTAGGTGCGCCCGACAGGCAGTTGCTTTCGATAGTCAGCACTTCGGAGCCGTTGACGGCGACCGTGACAGACCACGTTCGGTTCGCTCGCTCGCTATCGGTGCTATCGGTCATGGTTGGAATCCTTGGCTGCTTGACGGAGGGCGACGATAAGTCGCTCCAGACACGAAGCTACAAGGTCCTTTTCAACCCGTTCGGCCAAAGCCGCTCGCTCGCTATCGGTTGCTGGGGTGTAAGTGATGATCCCCATATGCCGCTCGATTGCCACTGCTATCCCGGCTTTGAACGCAGCCTTCTCCTCTGGAGAGCCGAGCCCGAACACCGCACCGACGCCCGCCTCGATGTCCGCTTCGCCGCACTGTTCCAAGAACTTGATGACGCTGTCCGCTGCATTCCCCCGCGTCTCCGCCCCCTTGGGGCTGGATGGCAGAGGGGAGGGGGTGGTTGCCCAACCGTGATGCCAGCAAAATGCAGCGTAGGCGGCAACGTCGCGCGGGTCGCCTTTGTTGGCGTGCCGGTGGAGACCTTCGACGCATTCGCGTTCCCAGTTCGGGGCATCCCAACCAGAGCGCCCCTTCGCCTCGGCCGCGCGCAGCTTTTCCAGCAGCGCCGCCGAGAATCGCGCGACCAAATCTGCAAGCGTGTCCGTCTCCGCTCCCCCTTTGGGGCTGGATGGCACAGGGGAGGAAAGGGCGAGGATAGCGTCGGCTATCTCATTCGTGTCGGCGGCTTCAAACTCAGTTTCGATCCTGCGTGTCGCTGCGCGATCAGCAGATTCATGCGAGCGCCGGCACGAATTAAGGCGCAAACGGTCGGGGAGGCTTTCGCCCTCTGGCTGGGAGCTTGAGGGTGCGGCGGTCATGCGGCGTCTCGCTTCCCGTAGTTCATGACGTATTTCTTGGCTTCGTCTTTTGTCATCATCTCGCCGGTCCAATCGTTCTGGATTTCCCCGTCAAGCTGGTCGATCAACTCGCACAGAATGATTTTCCTGGCTTCGTCCGACTTATCGGCTGCGGCCGACATGCACATGCCATCTGCAAAAAATCGCTTTACGATCTCTTGGGACTTTTCGGTGAAGTCATCCCATCCCTTTATGGTGCCCCACTTGAGAAGCAAACTTTCAGGCATCAGAACTCTCCCTTCAGCATCTTCAGACTGCGGCGCATCATCGCGCCACTACAGAACCGTCTAGCTTTTTCTTCCACCTGCTATCTCGGCTACCAGGGAAGCGGCTGGGCTTCTTGATGCCGTTGTGCTTCGCGCGAACCCGGTAGTCCTTGGACTTCTGCGCCATGTCCGCAGCGGTCTTGATCTTGTGCGGCGCGACCAATGCCGGGGCCATATTGGATTCGCGATTTTCTCCGCCGTTGATGATCGCAAGGATATGCTCCAGCTCCCATTTGTCGCCGGGCATGATCTTGCGCTTGGACAGGTAGCAAATGCCGCCGTGACGCTCGAATACGCGCAACCGAACGCGCGGCGGCGGCCGGCTGTCATCGTTTTTCCCGATCCATTCCTCAACGGCGCGGGTCATGAAACACCACGTCGTGGTTAGCGCCGAACATATGGATAAGGTCGATCAATCCCGTCATTTCCTCTTTGCTCAGATCGGAGGACGAGCGCCCCAGATTAACAAAGCCGTTGCCGTCAATGTTCGGGACCATGCGAACCTCACGCTTCAAGGCGTCAAGAAAGATCAATTTCCAATCCGAAGGGCTAAGTTTGATTCCATGCCACGGCAGCTGAGTCGCAACGTCGGTAAGCATGGCCCAAAGCCTGTCATTCTGAGGCAGAGACCGCTTCGGGGCTTTAAATTCGATACGGGTTCCGGTTGGCAATTTGCGGGACCATGCACACGCCTTGATGCGGTCAAGGTCGCCAGAAAGAATGATGGTTGCGCGGCTCATGCGTAGCTCCACGAATATCCGCAGTGCGTCTTGGTTTTGCCGTTACAGACTTCCCAGATGATTTTCAGGTTGCCGCCGACATCTTCCGCCGCTTCAGCCATTGACCGATACGTGACGCCATCGCCACGGACTACAGCTCGGGTAGATTTTCGATTTCGGCATTGTTCGGTTTGCAGAGACCACTGCACGTTGCCGGGCTCATAGCCGAGATCGCCATTAATTCGGTCGAGCGTGTGCTTCGGGGTTGGGCGCTCGCCCATATCCTCCAAAAACAATCCAAACGTCTTCCACCGCTCGCACACGGTAACTCCCTTGGCTCCGTACCACTTCCATTGGGTGGCCTTCGGGTTTTCACAACGAGTTCGCATGTTTACCCATGAGCTGTAGGTCGGGGTCTTGGTGTAGCCGTGCCAAGCCCCTGGAGCGTTGAGAGGTAGACGTTCGTATTTCATCGCCATTCCATGAGGAAAGGTATGTCATCGTTCATATCGTCGTGAGGCATACGCCCACTCGATACCGGGTCCGCGCGCCTCGGTGCTGGCGCTGTCCGCTGTTCGCGCGCCGGCTGATCGTCCTTGCGCTTGAAGGCGAGGGACATGAATTTTCCCTTCTGGCCTTCCTTGATCCAGCCGGAAACGTAGTACATCACGCCGTCGATCATCGCTGTTCCGGTTCGGTCGGGATGCGTGTCCTTTTCCTTGCGGTCATTGACGAATACCGCCCCGCTGTTGTCGCGCTGCTCGTAAGCCATCAGCCTGTTTTCCTTTCGATGTATTCGTCCGCGTCCCGCTTTTCGAGCGCGCGAAGGTGGGTGAGGTAGAGTCCGTCAAGCATCTTCCGCCAACTCTCAGAGAGGCGGGAGGCGCGGCTTCTGGCCGTGAGCTTCCATCGCTTGCATTCTTCGACGGTCGCGCAAGTCTCAAGCTCTTTCGTCAGTTCGCTAAAGATCGGCTTCTGCGCATCAACCGTCAGAACTTGGACGCTATCGTCCCGCGTGATGATGGGATCACGCGAAGTCGGCCCGATATCTTCGGCTGTCGTTTCGTGAACGTCTTGCCGATCGAACTCTGCTTTCAATTCGCTGACATATTTGTTATCATCGAACAGGCCCATGTGAACGTCAGCGCCGACGCCGATCAACTTGAGTGCGTTGGTTACCGCATCCGTGAAGGCCTTCTTGAACGCTTCGTCATCGGTGAACGGGCCGTTGCGGTTTTTGCCCGCCACCTTGTCGCCGCCGACGCCGAACACAACATTTTCGCGGTTGCCATGCCAAACGCTCACGGTGCAATAAACAAGGACTTCTTCGTTTGCGTGGGCTACCTGGAATATCGGCTCATTGACGCCCCAGCCTTCACCGCAAGCGCCGAACTCCTCAGTCATCCGGCGAAAGGAAAACATCGGCTTGATAGCCGTTCCCTTGAACCCGCCGGCGCGGCTGAAGGATTTAGTGTGCTTGGGGTCGGTCTTGCCGAGACGATCCCAGAGATCGGTTTTAGTCGACATATGCCACTCCCATTTGTTGCAAGAGTTCCGGCTTGCTGGCTGTTTCGGTAAGGATGGTCGCCATACAGCCGGCGCACGCCGTAAATCCCTGCGTGGTGTATTTCAGCATTCGCCGCATGGTCGCGACGGGGTAGGTGATCTTGTGGATTGCCAGCCGCCGCCGACCCAAATCCCATAGGGTGAACTCGCCAAGCGTTACCGTGTTGCCGTCGAATGCGAGCTGACAAATAGTGTAATCGAAGCTGTCAATAACGGCCTGAGCGGTTTCGTAGAATGCAAAGCGTATGCACTGGACATCGCGATCAATGCCGCTGTCGCCGATCTTCCCCCGATAGTGGACGTGGTGAATGGTTTCACGAATCTTTGTGAAGCCGCGCGCTTCAAGATCGGCGCAAAATGCGGTAAGCTGTTCTGCGCTTCGAAAGAAGAAATCAAAGTCAGAATCGGGCTCCTTACCGAGCAAGGTGCGACGCAGGGCGCCGCCTGCAATCCACGGCCCAGCACTTCCCAGCGCCGGCAGGCCCTTTAAAATCGCGGCAAGCGTTGTTTCTGCAAACGGCTTGTCAGTAGACCGCGCTAAAAAGTCCTCAAGGTTAAAGCTACCCATTGTTGCTAACGACCCTCGGGCGCGGTTGGCGGGACATGAGGAAAGAGACGATAAGATCAGCCCGGCTTTTCATTTGATCGATGGCAAACCGCTGGCCTTGTACGAGGTCAACGGTTTCTGGATTGGCGGCGAATGCGACAAGCTCATCCAGATCGCGGATGATGGAATCGCAGCGGCGCTCCATCTGATCTTCCGCCGATAAAACCGGCTCTGCCATGATCTGGCGGATGGTTTCCAAGTCTGAATGCAGTTCGGATAGCTTGCTCATACTGCTTTCTCCTTCACCGGGTTGCACATCAGCGCGTAGCTTTGCCCGCCGTATTGATGCTCCGCCAGAAACCCCGCGACGCCGCCCTTATGGGCCGTCGCAATTGCAATGACCTCGGAAAGCCAACTAACGGGGATTTCGCCGTTGTGAACGCGGGCGCACGACCAGCCAACGTCAAGATTTGCAAATTCATCCTTCTCGCCGGCGGCAATTTCGAAATAGCAACCGCCCCGCGCGCCCTCGCCAGCGTATTGATTTGGACAAACGTGCTTCTTGCTCATTGCATCACTCCCAAAACAATAAACGGCCCGATGAATGCTAAAGCTAAGGAGAGGAGGTAGTCGGTGGTCATGCGGCCTCCCCAATGGTCTCGATCAAATCCTGGATCGCGTCGGCCTCGGTCTTGCCGTAGCCGACCGGGCAAACCTCAAAGAAGCCGTCCTGATCGCAATCACAGTCGTATGTGTTGCGGTCTATTGCCTTCCATTCGCCG
>ERZ650308.1544-NODE-1544-length-11845-cov-9.949194_pt1 | contig 11845 bp, 13 predicted proteins | sample MGYA00376244_ERZ650308 | MGnify/ENA primary metagenome ERZ650308 (study PRJEB26733, sample SAMN07839295) | wastewater metagenome | biome: small river; feature: stream; material: water | place: USA: North Carolina | collected 2016-04-26 ...
CCGGGTAATTCCGGCGGAGGAAGTCGAGCATCTCAGCACGCTTACCATTTGTCTTCGCAGTGGTTTAGCCGTTGCGAATTCAAGCGGTAATCGAGCCCTCTTCCATTTCTATTAGGAAGAAGAATTCCATGAGCAACACCGTTTCATCTAAAGGCACTTTCGCCTGGCGAGGCATTGACCTCATCACCGCAGCAATCCTTGCAGTCGCGCTTGGCGTGGCATTCTGGGGTTTTGACGCGTTCGTGTATCCACTAATTGGCATTGCAACCGCAGGCTTCCCTCCGCTCGGCGGCCTAGCCACCGGTGTTTGGATTCTGCCGGCGGTGGCGGGCATGCTGCTAGTTCGCCGACCTGGCGCCGCCATTTTTGTCGAACTTATCGCGGCGAACGTGGAGCTTACCCTTGGCAACTCTTGGGGAGTCACCGTATTGATTTCGGCCCTCCTGCAGGCAGCGGGTGTTGAAATTATCTTCGCGATTTTCCGTTACCGTCGATTCAACTTCCTGGTTGCTGCTCTCGCCGGTGCGCTATCTGCTGTGTTTGAGATCGTCGGCTACGAGTTGAACGCCTACTACCCGGACTACTCGCCGGTTTACAAGATCATCCTGGTTGTTTGTGCGATCATCTCTGGCGCGGTCGTTGCTGGCGGGCTCGGCTCACTGCTCATTCGTGCTCTTGCGAAGACTGGTGCACTAAACGCGTTTGCGGTTGGTCGCGAGGCGCGCGCTAAATAATGTCAATCGACTCGCGCGGGGGAGTTCAGGCCACTAATCTGACCTGGACCCCTTTCGCGAGCTCGAAGCCGCTGCTCAAGAACATTACGTTTTCGATTGAGCCTGGTGAGCGAGTGCTCTTGGTTGGGCCGAGTGGCTCCGGTAAATCAACATTGCTTCGAGCGATTGCCGGTGTGCTGACCGATACGGAGTCTGGTGAACTTCGCGGCGAAATCAATGCGCCAGCCTCGGGCTTGTTGCTTCAGGATCCGAACGACAGCCTCGTCTCAGACACGGTTTATCGAGAGGTCGCCTTCGGCCTCGAGAACAGCGGCCTTTCACGCGAAGAGATGCCGAGTCGTGTGCGGTCACAACTGGACCTAGTCGGCCTAGGCAAGCCGCTGTGGCATCCATCCACGGATTTATCTGGCGGTGAGATGCAGCGCATGGCTCTTGCTGGGGTGGTTGCCATGCAGCCAAAACTTTTGCTCTTGGATGAGCCAACCTCGATGCTGGACGCCTATTCAGCGGCGGCCGTTAGAGATTCTGTCCGCGCCGAACTCGAGGAACGCAAGCAAACTTTGATCGTGGTCGAACATCGCTTTGAATCATGGTTGCCTCTTGTTGACCGCATTTTGGTGCTAAACCGCGATGGTGAACTAATTCTCGATGGTGAACCCGCAGCGGTAATCAGCGGACATCTATCTGAGCTTACCGAGCTTGGCCTTTGGCTTCCTGGCATGCCGGCCCCCGAAGCGGAAATGATTGACCTAGGAATTCGCACTCGGGGAACTCTAACGGTCTTGACAGGCAGAAGCGGGGCCGGAAAGACTACCGAATTGAAGCGAAGGCTGGCCGCTGATCCGCTGGCAAAAACCATCTTGACTGGAGCGGGCTATGTTCCACAGCAGGCCGAACTGACCATCATCGGAAACACTGTGATTGATTCGGCCAACTTAACTGCAAAATTGGCTGCCGGCGGGCTCGGAGTCAACGAGTCAGAAGCCAAACGTCACACCCAGTTTCTGTTGCGCGCGCTCGGTGTTGCAGAGCTTGAGACGGCTAACCCCTATGAGATTTCAGGTGGTGAGCAACGGCGCGTGGCGATGGCGACAGCGCTTGCGCACTGGCCAATGGTTCTTTATCTGGATGAGCCTACCGTTGGGCAAGATCGAGATTCTTGGGCGGCTGTAGTTGGGGCAATCCTTTCGGCTCGTGCCGCGGGTGTGAAAATCACTTTGGCAACCCATGACCCCGATCTCATCGCTCACGCCGACGAGGTGATCGAGATCTCACCGGAAGTCTTGCCGCCGGTCGAACCAGCCAAGCCTCTGGTTAGTGGTCTGGTGGCGATGATAGCCCCGCTGCTGCTTTTGATTGGTTCGATGTCTGTTACCTCGATCGCTCGAGGGCTGGTTGCACTCGGTTTAGCCGCCGCAGCCGGGGTCCTGTTGGCCGGTCTCGGCTTCAAGGTGAAGCAGCCGAAAGTTCTCATCCCTGGAATCATCGGTATTGCCTCGATTGGTATTTCGAACTGGTATCTGAGTGCGGATTTGGCCGCTGAAACCGGTGTCATTGCAGCAATGAGAGTAGCTCTCTTAGTGCTGCCGGGCATCCTGTTGGCAACGCAGTTGCGAGCCATCCCATTTGGCGATCAGTTGGGGCAAATCCTGCGCCTGCCTCCACGTCCGGTGGTTGCTGCGAGTGCCTCGATGCAAAGAGTCACCGGATTGCTCAGGCTTTGGGGTGAACTGCGGTTCATCCATGAACTCAGAGGTCTCCGAATCGGCCGTGGCCCAGTCGCTCGTGTGGAGGAGTTCGCAAGGCTAGTTTTTGCTTTGCTTCTCCAGGCAATCCGAGGTGCCGGAACCACCGCCGTCGCTATGGATGCTCGAGGGTTCTCTCGACGATCTGAAACCGCGGCTGGCAATCGCACCTGGGCCCAAGCTCCCCAGCGAGGCAAGCTCGATTGGGTAGTGCTCGTGCTTGCCGCGATCGCGGCAATAGCTCCACTGGTCCTTGTTTAGAGGCGTGCTCGAAGCGTCACATTAGGAAGTTCGGGTGCCGGCGTGCGTCCGCCGATTTGGTCTACGAAATCCGGTATCGACGAATCGTGATTGTTCCACTTTTCTCGAGCTTCGACAATCTCTTCGTGGCTGCGTTCGATGAAGTTCCACCACATCACGATTGGTTCGGCAAAAGGCTCACCGCCGAGCATGATGACGATTGCCTCAGTTTCCCCATGATTTCGAATTGAAACTGACTCGGTGCCAGTTTCGAAATACTCCATGGAGTTCAGTGGAATCTGGTCACCACCCACCAAAACATCGTCTTGAATCACAAGAAATCCGTGTTCAAAGGTGCCATCTAGTCTCAAGTTGACAGTGTCGCCGGCAGCAAGTCTTAGCTCGGCACCGACGAGTGGGCTGAAAAGTTTGGTTGCTGCGCGAGCCGCAGGAAATTCTGCCAAAGAGCCGGCAAAGACCGTTGCCTGTGAGCGGCCGGATTCACTTAAGTGAACCCGAGGTAAGTCGCCCTGGTGTTCAAACTCGGGCGCCATTTTGCGTGCCGAATCTGGCAACGCAATCCAGAGTTGAACCGCATGAAGCGTCTTCGCATCGGCCATCGAAAGCTCGCTGTGTGCGATTCCTCGCCCGGCGGTCATGAGGTTCAGCTGACCCGGTTCAAGCAGCTGAATCGAGCCGATGCTGTCTCGGTGTTCAAAGCGCCCCTCGATCATCCAGGTGGCAGTTTGCAAGCCGGTGTGTGGGTGCGCAGCCACGACCATGCCCTCGGTCTGCGGAGTTGGGCCGAAGTGGTCGGCGAACGCCCACGCTCCGATCATTCGCTTTCGAGCATTCGGCAATGTGCGACGAACTTCGATTCCCGTGCGGGTCGAAATCTTGACGAAGCGTGGCTCGAGCAGCATCTCTAAACTCTAAGCCTGCTTAGTGACGGTGGTGAAAAGGCTGCAGCGCGTCATCAGGAATCTGACCGAAGCGACCATACTGATAGTCCTCCATTGCCTGGATGATGCCGGCCTTATCGTTCATGACGAATGGCCCATAGGCGACAACGGGTTCCTTGATCGGCTGACCGCCGAGCAAGAAAATCTCGAGGGCGTTATGACGTGAGTCCTGCTGTTGGTCAGCGGTGATTACGATGCGTTCACCCGGACCATATACCGCCATCGAGCCAGTCGAAATCTTGGCGAGCGGGCTGCCATCTATCGATTCGCCGACGGTACCTTGCCCGGCCAAAGTGTAAGCAAGTGCGTTGAATTCTGGGTTCCATGGAATCGAAACCGAAGCACCCGGAGCCAAAGTGATGTGCGCGATAGTCATCGGGGTCTGCGACTTGCCAGGGCCAACGTGACCGTCAATTTCACCCGCGAGAACCCGGATGAGCGCCCCGCCATCCTGGCTAGAAATCAGCGCGACGTCGCCACCTTCGAGGCTTTGGTAGGCAGGCGGGCTCATTTTCTTGGCAGCTGGAAGGTTGATCCAGAGCTGAATTCCGTGGAAGATTCCCCCAGACATGACTAGTGCATCGGGCGGGGTCTCGATGTGTAGCACTCCCGAACCAGCGGTCATGTATTGAGTCGCGCCATCCTGGATGGTGCCACCGCCACCGTGACTGTCTTGGTGCTGGAAGGTTCCATCGATCATGTAGGTAAAGGTCTCGAAGCCGCGGTGCGGGTGCCAAGAAGTGCCACGCGGTTCGTAAGGCGCGTATTCGACTTCACCCATTTGGTCCATGTGGATGAATGGATCTAGGTCTTGGTAAGAGATTCCAGCAAACGCGCGAGTCACCGGAAAGCCGTCACCCTCGTGAGCCTGCGGGCCGCGAGTGACCGACTTCACTGGGCGCGAGCGGCCAGTTGCTGGCTCCAAACGCGGAAGGGTCAGGGTGTCTGCGGTAACTGCTGGCATTTTGCCACACTCCTTTTTCTGAGAACTTACCTAGAGTACACCCTTGTCAAGCCCCACTAGACAAATCTTATTCCCATAGCATTGTGGCATGGACATTTCACTGATCGTCATCATCGCAATCGTTGCCATCATCGGCATCTTCCTATGGTCAACCTACAACGGTTTGGTCACTCTAAACGTTCGCGTTGACGAGGCTTGGAGCGACATCACTGTTCAGCTCAAGCGCCGTGCCGACCTGATTCCAAACCTGATCGAAACCGTCAAGGGTTATGCCTCGCACGAGAGCCAGGTGTTCGAGAATGTGACCCGCGCTCGCGCCGCTACCATCTCACCGGAGACCATGAGTCACCCGGGCAAGGCAGCGGCCGCCGAGGGCGAGTTCCACTCTGCAATGAAGAGCCTCTTTGCTGTCGCAGAAGCCTACCCGCAGCTTCAGGCAAACCAGAACTTCCTAGGCCTTCAGGCTGAACTTACCGACACCGAAGACAAGATCATGGCGGCTCGTCGCTTCTATAACGGCGGTGTTCGCGAGCTAAACACCAAGATCAAGCAGTTCCCTCAGGTGCTATTTGTTCGCGGCCTTGGCTTCAAGGAGCGCGAGTTCTTTGAGGTTGCCGATGCAGCTTCGATCGCCGAGCCTCCTCAGGTTAAGTTCTAAGCTCGCACCAATCTCGCCTGCCTAAGTGGCGGCGGAACGTATTGACTCAACCAAGCATTTCAAGGGGCTGAATGTACTCGGCAATCGCCGCTAATAAGCGCAACACCGTGATCATCATCGGGCTGTTTGTTGCCCTGCTCGCTGGCATCTCACTTTGGTGGGGTTACACCAGCGGCAATGGTTCAAGCGCGATCATGATTGTCGGGTTTGTCCTCGTTTACACCGTGTTCCAGTACTACGCTGCCGGCGCACTGGCCGTGGCCATGAGTGGTGCTCAAGAGATTCAGAAGAGCGATAACCCGAGACTCTGGCGCATCGTTGAAAACCTTTCGATCACCGAAGGCATGCCGATGCCAAAGGTCTACATCATCCCTGATGAAGCGCCGAATGCATTTGCCACCGGGCGTGACCCGAAGCACGCCATCGTTGCTGCCACAACTGGTTTGCTTGCCATCATGGATGACAAGGAGCTCGAGGGTGTTATGGCCCACGAACTTGGTCACGTGAAGAACTACGACATCCGGGTTTCAACCATCGTTTTCGGTTTGGTTAGCGCCATCGGTGTCTTGGCTGACATGGCAATTCGCGCATCGTTCTTTGCGGGCAGCGGTCGTCGTGACAACCGTGATGATGGCGGCCTAGGCATTGCGCTTCTCCTGATCGGCGTGGTTGCGAGCATCGTGGCCTTCTTGATTGGCCCATTGGTCAGCGCAGCGGTTTCGCGTCAACGCGAATATCTTGCCGATGCTACCGGCGCACACACCACGCGCTACCCAGAAGGCTTGGCTAGTGCACTTGAGAAGCTAGCCCAGTATGGTCGGCCTCTGCGTCGAGCATCATCTTCGATGGCTCACATGTATATTTCTGACCCAATCAAACCTGGGCTGACCGAACGCTTGTTCTCAACCCACCCGCCGCTTCCGGCCCGAATCAAGCGCCTTCGCGAGATTGGTTCGCGCTTCTAAGCTGCTTCGCTAGGTTGCCTTTATCGGCAATCTGAATCTGTTTTAGCCCTTGCCAGCGCGTGATCTCACCAAGGTGTTTGGCAAGGTCGCTGGCAATCGCATCGGTCGCTTTAGTGCCCAGTTCGGGTTCGTGCCAAGCAGACTGCACAAGAAGTGCGCCTGCCTTACGCTCTCTCTTCAAGTCGATTCGCCCAACCAAATTGCCTCGATAGAGCAGCGGCAGCGTGTAGTAGCCATAAATGCGCTTTGGCTCCGGTGTGTAAATCTCAATTTTGTAGTCAAAGTTGAATAGGCGAAGTGCTCGATCTCGGTTGCGGGTCAACGGGTCGAAGGGGCTCAACAGCGTCACATGGTTCGGTTTGGTCAAGGCGCCAACCTGACTCTGCCAGTCGCGGTGCAGGTATCCGGGGTCTTTGAAGCCTTCAACAGATACCTCGATCAGCTCGCCAAGGTCCACGAGTTCTTTGACTCGTGGTGCGACTCGATCGATTTTCAATCGCACAAAGTCGGCAAGGTCTTTCACAGTTGCCACACCCTCGGCGCGAGCGGCTCGGCCAATCAAGGTGCGCAGGTCATGTTCGTGGTCAGGTTTCGGGTCGAGCATCCTTTTGAGGGTCTCGCCGGTCAGTACCTGATCGGGTAGCGCATAACGACGGCTGAACTTATCGCGGCCGGCAGACACCACCTCACCAACGAGGAACATCTGCTCGAGAATCATCTTGACGTCGCTCCAACCCCACCAAGCGCCCTTGCGCTTGTTCTGGTCGTGCTCGATCTCAGAGATGGTCAATGGTCCGCGGGTGCGGAGCTCATCACGAATCCACTGCAAGAGCTGGCCATGTTGTTCTTGGACCATGCCCCAACCGCGTCGTGAATAACGGCGGTCATCGGTGCCATAGCGATACCAGTCCATGCGAAATCGGTGCAGTGGTAGATCCTCGGCCTTTACCCAGGCGGCCTCGTGTGCCCAGTACTCCATCAGGGCTGCCTGCTTGCCAGTCTCAGTTAGCGGCCTTGAAGCATCTTCGAGAATCGCCTTTTCATAGCTGCCGATGCGAGAAAATACCGGCATGTAGTGGGCTCGCTCGAAGACATTTACCGAGTCAAGCTGAAGCAAACTCAGTCGGTCAAGGACAGCGAGCGGGCCGGCAGCCTTTTCATCCTTGGTTGGCTTGCTGTCGAGCCCCTGAGCGTGCACGGCGAGCAGTCGCGCATCATTCAAACTCAGTTGTTCAGGCATCGCCACCACTTCTCAAACTAGACTCGATACCAGCATAGAAACGAATGAGGTCCTGAAATGTCAAAAACGGTTCCGGTTGTTGCGCCGACTCTTGAAGAGTTCGAGATCGCACACGAGAACGTGGCTCAGGTTGCCATTCAGACGCCCGTTTTGCACAGTCACTACCTGTCAGAGCTGGTCGGCAATGACGTCTTTCTGAAGTGCGAAAATCTTCAGCGAACCGGCGCATATAAGCTTCGAGGTGCATTCAACCGCATGTCTAAGCTTTCTGCAGCGGAACGCAAAATGGGAGTGGTAGCGGCCAGCGCCGGAAACCACGCCCAGGGCGTAGCGCTAGCGGCAAAGAAGCTTGGAATCAAGGCGACCATCTTTATGCCGGTCGGTGCTTCACTGCCCAAGTTTCAGGCAACTCAGAACTACGGTGCCGAGGTTGTCCTCGAAGGCGCCGTTTTTGCCGAGACTCTGAAGGCGGCCCAGGCCTATTCAGCGCAAAAGGGTGCAATCTTTATCCCGCCTTACGACAACATCGATGTCGTAACCGGTCAGGGCACCGTCGGTCTTGAGATTCTTGACCAGGTGCCAGATGTTCAGACCATCTTGGTTTCCATCGGTGGCGGCGGTTTGGCTGCCGGTGTTGCCGTTGCCGCAAAGCTAAAGGCTGCTCAGCAGGGTCGAAAGATCAAGGTAATCGGTGTTCAGTCACAGAATGCCGCTTCTTACGTGCCTTCGCTCAAGGCTGGCAAAGAGATTGAAATCAAGACCGAGCGAACCATCGCCGACGGTATCGCTGTTGCCAAGCCGGGTCATATTCCTTTCGAGCTGATTTCTAAGCACATCGATAAGGTCGTGACAGTTTCAGACGACGAGATTGCCAAGGCCATCGTAGTTTTGCTTGAGCGCTCAAAGCAGGTTGTTGAACCAGCCGGTGCGGCTGCCGTTGCGGCGCTTATGTCTGGTGCAATCAAGCCAAAGGGCAAGACCGTCGCAGTTCTTTCGGGTGGAAACATCGACCCGCTGCTAATGCAGAAGATTATTGGTTTTGGTCTGACCGCCTCTGAGCGCTACACCACCATCTCGGTGATGTTGCCAGACCGTCCGGGCCAGCTCGTGAAGACCGCTGAGGCTATCGCAGCTGCTCAGGGCAACGTGGTTGAGGTTTTGCACACTCGCCACGGCGAAGGGCTTGAGATCGGTGAAGTCGAGCTTCGCGTTTCGGTCGAGACCATGGGGCACGAACACCGCGAGCGAGTCATCAAGGCGCTAAAGGAAGCTGGGCTTCAGCCGCGTATTACTCAGGGCTAAGTTTTGTTCGGCAAATAAACGGAATTAGAAAAACCCCAGACTAAGGTCTGGGGTTTTTCGCTTGGCTAGTTAGCCAAGAAAGTTCTTTACCTCGAGAATCTCGATTTCGCGTTCCTTGCCGTTTGGTGCAAAAAAGCTCACCTTGTCGCCGACCTTGGCTCCCATGATGGCGGTGCCAATCGGGCTGTCCGGGCTGTAAACCTCGATGTCGCTGCCTTCGGCAATCTCGGCGCTGCCAAGCAAGAACTCAAGCTCGCTGCCATTCATGGTTAGACGAACCACGGTGCCCTGTTCCACGATGCCGTGTGACTCTTTGGCCTCGCCAACGACAGCGTTAGCCAGGATGTTCTCTAGGCGGGCTGCGCGGGCCTCGATCTTGCCCTGCTCTTCTTTGGCTGCGTGGTAACCACCGTTTTCTTTGAGGTCACCCTCTTCACGCGCTTCTTGAATCTTTTTAGCGATGTCTTGACGGGCAACGGTCAACAAATACTCAAGCTCGCTCGCAAGTCGGTCGTATGCCTCTTGCGTTAGCCAGGTTGCTTCAGGGGTTTCAGCCATAATCTCTATAGTTTATTTGAACCAGCAGCGGTCAACGGTTGCCGAGACGCCGGTGTTTGTCGTGTTGACTGCCACATCGATGACTGGCGTCTTGCCAAGGTCTCCGGAAATCACAAGTTCCTTATAGCCAACTACTGCAAAGCTTTTGCTGAGGACCTGCACGGCGCAGACTCCATCCTGCTGAGCATCGTTGGTGATTTTGATGGTCACTTGTGTTTGAAGGTCATCGACAACCGAGAAATTTTGCACAGCTGCAGTCAGGTTGGGGGAGCTGCCGAAGTTGATTGAAATCGACCAGGCGAAAAACCCGACAGTCAGTGCAATACCAATTGCAGTCCAGAAGAATCGCTGATTTCGCGCCTTGGCTTTGGATTTGCCGTAGCGATTTGCGAGATAGTCGTTGGTCATTGGTTTAAGGCTATCGAAGATAAAGCGCGATACTTAATACATGCACATTTTGCTTTCAGCGCTACTAGCCGCGACACCATCGCCATCTGCAACCGCCGACCCAGCCGAGACTTTCTATAGCCCAGGCACAATCGGTTTCATCATGACTTTCTTCGTGACTGCAGGTGCAGTCGCCTTGATTTTTGACATGGTGCGTCGCATTCGTCGCGTTCGCTACCGTGCCGAGATTGCCGAGAAGCTGGCTGCCGAAACTCAGGCTGCCAAGGATGAAAAGCCTGCCGCGCCTAAGGCTGCTGCAAAGCCTGCCACTAAGGCGCCCGCAAAACCCGCAGCCAAAGCTAAGCCGGAGCGCCCAGCGCCGCCGGCAAAGCCTAAGCGCTAAGACTACTTAGCTCAGAAAAGCGCCCTAGGCTCCGAACGAGCCTGGTGCTGGGTGCAACGCAATCAGCAGCGCTGCTGTCCAGTGGCAAAGGAATGCCACGACGGTTAGCGAGTGGAATATTTCGTGAAACCCAAATTTGCCCGGAAACGGGTTTGGCTTCTTGAAGCCGTAGACCACGGCGCCCACGGTGTAGCAAAGGCCGCCAACCAAAATCAGAATCATCATCGGCGCATTGGCGTTGAAGAAGTCCACGATGTATGCCATCGCTCCCCAGCCCATGAGGACATAGATTGGCACGTATAACCATCGCGGGGCGCTGATCCAGAAAACACGGAAACCTATACCGAGCAGGGCCGTTCCCCAGATCACGCTCATCAACACAGTCGCCTTGTCTTGAGGCAGGCCAAGCCACGTAATCGGGGTGTAGCTGCCGGCGATGAGCAAGAAAATGTTGGCGTGGTCAATGCGCTTCAGCGCCTTTTTGACCTTTGGGCTCCAGTTGAAGCGGTGATACAGAGCCGAGTTCCCGAATAACAAAAAGGAGCTCAAGAAGAAGACTGCTGAAGCGATCTTCGCCGGCACTCCATCGGCAAGCGCGATAAGTACGATGCCACCCGCGATTACTATCGGCAGGACTCCAGCATGGATCCAGCCGCGCCAGGTTGGTTTTAGCTCCGGCTCGCGAAAGCCCTCAGAAATAGGCATGTTCATATGAAAACTTTACGCCTGCGCTTGGGCTCTTGGTTGGGTAGTAGCCTTAAGTCGTGCGCAACCTGATTTACCGCCTCTACGAACGCTCGCTCGAGCGTCAACTTGCGCCGAACGAGTTGCCAAGGCACGTCGCCGTCATCTTGGATGGCAACCGCCGTTGGGCAGAACGTCAGGGTGGGGCCAAGGCTAGCCACGGACACGCGGTTGGCGCTAAAAAGACTCTCGAGTTTCTCGGTTGGTGTGATGAGCTGGGCATCAGGGTTGTAACGCTTTATTTGCTTTCGACCGACAACCTAAAGGGTCGCGCTGGCGACGAACTAAAAGAACTTCAAGACATCATTGCTCAGCTAGCCGATGACCTAGCGGTGCACGGGCACTGGAAACTTCAGTTGGTCGGCGACCGCGAATCGCTGCCAACCTCGCTTGCCGATGCGATCGCCAGCGCTGAAAAGCGCACCGCGAATATCGGCGGCATGCACGTCAACCTTGCAGTTGGATATGGTGGTCGCAAAGAGATCGCCGACGCGATGCGTTCGATTTTGAAAGATCACTCGACTCAAGGCACCTCGATCGATGAGCTGGCCGAGCTGCTCGACCCAGACCTGATCACCAAACACCTTTACACGAGTGGACAGCCGGATCCTGATTTGATCATCCGCACTTCGGGCGAACAGCGACTGTCTGGATTCCTGCTTTGGCAGAGTGCCCAGTCAGAGTTCTATTTTGAAGAAGCTCTTTGGCCTGACTTCCGACGTGTGGACTTTTTGCGAGCCATCCGTGCCTTTGAGTCGCGCCACCGTCGTTTCGGTGCCTAACCGCCAGCCAAGTTTTTAGCTTTTGGTTTCACCTAAACGGCAACAAGATTAACGCTTCGTAACGAACCTGAATTCGGGCGTGTCTTGCGAACATTCCAGAACTCCACGGGCGTAATCTCACCTCAAGGCAACCAAGGGAGTGTTCGTGGCTAAAGCGACCG
>ERZ650308.1546-NODE-1546-length-11828-cov-34.532320_pt1 | contig 11828 bp, 10 predicted proteins | sample MGYA00376244_ERZ650308 | MGnify/ENA primary metagenome ERZ650308 (study PRJEB26733, sample SAMN07839295) | wastewater metagenome | biome: small river; feature: stream; material: water | place: USA: North Carolina | collected 2016-04-26 ...
TCATTAGAAGGTCAAGAAACGGAGCGCTTAGTATTCAGAAAACTAAGCGAAGAAGATTTTGATGCGTGGTTAGAGTTTTGCAAATTCCCCGATTCATTAATTTACGTTTTCACGCAGGAACAATTAAAAGTTGAAGACCCTATCGAAAGATGCCGTATTTGGTTTGACCGTGTTTTTAATCGCTACAATAACGAGCTGGGTGGCATGAATGCGTTAATCGATAAAGAAACAGGTGCGTTGGTTGGGCAATGTGGATTGCTCATTCAAACAATCGATGGAGTTGAAGAGTTGGAAATTGGTTATTCGATTATGCCAGCATTTCGAGGAAAAGGATTCGCAACTGAAGCTGCTATAAAATGTAAACAAGTTGCTTTTGAACAAAACTATGCAGCATCACTCATTTCAATAATTGTTCCCGAAAACACAGCTTCGATTGCAGTTGCGCTGAACAATGGCATGCACTTAGATAAAACCACAATGAGTAATGGCGATCGCGTGCATGTTTACCGTATTAATAAATAATTGAAGAAATGATAAACTTTCAAATCATACAACACAACAGTCCTGAATGGCTTGCAGCTGTTCGCTTAAGGGAGCGAATCCTCAGAGAACCCCTTGGAAGTAAATTTACTAAAAACGAGCTCGCGGATGAGAAAAACCATATTCAAATTGCTGGTTTCCTGGAGGATGAACTTGTTGCAACAGCAGTGTTGGTTCCAGAAGGTGAGAAAATGAAAATGCAGCGCGTTGTGGTCAAAGAAAACTTACGAAATAACAACATTGGTTCGCAAATGATGGCGTTTTGTGAAGTTCAAGCAGTTAATCGAAACTGTTCAATCATGTATTGCCATGCAAGGGATACAGCTGTTAATTTTTATGTTAACAACGGATACGAAAAACAAGGAGCTTATTTTGATGAAGACGGAATTCCTCACTTAATAATGAGCAAGAAACTTTAGTTGTTCTTTACATTACTCAGTTTATCATTGAATTACCATGGGAACTTCCATCACAAAACAAATTGAAGTTACAACAAATGGAATTGAGCATTTGAACATCCCAATTTACAAGATGGAAGATTAAAATAAAAACGGTTATATTTGGTTGAAAATGAAAAGAAATACGATAAATTCCCTTGAAAAATGGAGTTATGTTATATGTTCTATCACAGTTAATTTGTAAGTGATGAAGTTTTTAATTGTTATTTTACTATTATTAGGTTTTAATGCAAATTGTCAAATATGGAATGAACCTTTTGATACTTTACCATACATAGATCATTTTGAACGCTTATCTGGAGATCGTATAGGTCTTAAATCTTATTCAGTGACAACGTATTCAGGTAAAGATTCCATTTTGAGTTACGACTTTTATGGATTTGACAAGAATGGATATATGACACAGCAATTTTACGCTATGTTTCCTAATCAACATACAGATACTAACAAATATCATTATCTGAATGGTATCGTGCAAGGATCAGATTTTAAGCGAGAACATTTTTACAATGAAAATAAACGATTGATTGAAATTCGCAGTACAAAAAACGATTCAACTTGGTCGACACATTATAATTACATTGAAAACAGACTTGTTGAAATTCGTTATTCAACCCAAAACTGGACCAAGTTTCAATACGATTCAAAAGGAAAGCTAATTCGTAAAGAAAATTTCCAATCTGGCAAACTAGAAGAATACTTCAACTATGAACATCCAGACGAAAAAACATTGATCTATCAGCATTGTTTATTAAACGATAAAGGATACCCATATTTGCCTTGTGAGGTTGTTGAGGGGTATTATGACAATGATAAAAGACTTGTGAAAATCGTATCAAAATATGATTTGGATTCGAACAATATCTTTATTGTTGAATTTCATTTTGATAAGAATGGAAAAATTGTAAAAATGACAGATGTTTCGTTAAACAATTCTGACATGGTAGCAGAAGCGATTTACATTCGTAATAAGAAAGGCATGCTGATTAAAATAGAACATTATAAAAAAGGTAAGATGTATTTATATTCTAAATTCGATTATAGTTATTATTGAATTGATTTTTACAACAAATAAGAATAAGTGTCAAATTATGTTGTGCTAAAGAACAAGAACAAAATGTATAATAAGTCAAACTTTTTTTTTATAAAGCATTATTATAGGTGAAATTTAATTATAATTTTGAGATACTATATGAAGAAAATCCTGACTTTTATTGGACTTGTTTTACTTAATTTAGGACTTGTTTATTTTGCTCTTCGAATTCATTTTGGTGCAACAATGCAACTAGTTAAGTCAACAAATGCCCCGATTGATATTGAATCATATATTTTCATACCATTCGTTTTAGCAGGAATTGTGATCTTCTCTTTTGATGAGGAATTTAGAAGATTTGGTGTTGGTTTGACTGCTTTTAGTGTATCCAGTTTGATCTTTCTTTTCTTCTTTCTAAATAATAATTTAGCAAGTGAAGGTGAATACGTGAGTTGCAAGTTAATAAGCGCTGTTTCGACAGATAAAAAATACATATTGAATATTGATTTCAAACCGAGGTCAAAATCAATAGAAGTTACACTTGAAAAGTGCTTGTATGTTGATAGTGTTCAAGTAAGAATTGATAATGGTTTTTTTGGACTGAAAAAAATAACTAATAATGTGAGAATAGTAGAGAATAAAAATTGCGATTATTCGGGACTTAAAACGAATGATTTAGCGAATAGCTATTTAAACATGGGACATGCCTTAGCTGAAAAACGCTGTTTTACTGATGCAATTTATTATTATTCAAAATTAATTGCATTAGAACCAAATGTATACAATAATTACAACTACAGGGGGTATATCTACCTGGTTATTTCGGATTACAAAAAGGCACTCGCTGACTTTTTACTTTCAAGTTATCTTAAGTTTAATCAACTTGATAAAAAGACAATCGATTTTATAGATACCGTTAATCTTGCTAAATATAAAAAGGAAATAGTTGACAAACTTAACAATAAAAAATATCTTTCACTCGGCAAAAATCTTATTCAATTTAAAACTATTTACGACTTCGAGACATACTTTAAAAACATTAACTATTGTTTGAAAAAAATAAAAACAGTTAAGCAATGATGCGACCAATATTTTATTTCGAAAAATTAAAACCGTTTGATAAATGGTCAATTGGAATATACCTGAGTATATCACTTGTGCTATTTTATTTCTTTTCATTTTCTGAAAACAATCAAACAAAAAACGATATCATTTTTGGTTATGCTTTGAGTACACAATTATTAATTTATCCATTTTGTTATAAGTCACTGCGAAACCTGAAAGTTTACTTCATATGGTTATTAATCGGAATCATGCATTTGTACTTATATTTCCTCTTAAAAGACGATCCGACACTTAATATACCTCGTGGAAATGCCAATTTTCAATTAAAAAACACGTTACTGTTATTGATAATATATCAAGTTCTAAGATTTTTAAGTTTAAAAATTCAAAAACAAGAATTTGTATGTCCTGAAAGAGGTTTAAAAACAGACATATTAGGCGAACGAAACCCCAATTGGCTTGACATTACTTTATCTTTCATTTACTTCAGCGCTGTTTTTATTTTAGACTAAAAATGAAGTAGTTAGCAAAAGCATAGAAATACAACCATCACCCAATCACCATCGGAACTTCCATCACTAAAAACTCTGCATCTTTGCTTGCTTTGAAATGGATTTCTGCGGTGTTCCAAATCCCATAACCATCGCGGGTTTTGAGTAATTGATCGTTGACGAACAGTTCGCCACTCAATACAAAAATATAGCATCCGATTGTTGCAGCATGAACTCGGTGCGATAAGCTTTTTCCCAATGATAAATTAGAAAGGTAAAACCAAGCGTCTTGGTGAATCCAAACACCCGCATCGTTTTGATTGGGAGAAACGATTTGTTGTAACCGGTTGATGCGCTCTTCCTTTTTTAAGGTCAATTGACCGTAACGTGGTGTGACATTGCGCTTGTTTGGGAAAACCCAAATTTGTAAGAACTTGACGGCTTTGTTTAGGTTTTTGTTGTATTCGCTGTGTGTAATTCCAGTGCCGGCACTCATCACTTGTACGTCGCCATTCTTGATCACGGCAACATTTCCCATGCTATCGCGGTGTTCCAAATCACCAGATAATGGAATGCTGATGATTTCCATGTTATCGTGCGGGTGTGTTCCAAAACCCTTTCCTTCAGCGACATAATCGTCGTTCAATACGCGCAAAACACCAAAATGCATCCTTTCCGGATTGTGGTAATTGGCAAAACTAAATGTGTGGCGACTGACCAACCAACCGTGATCGGCCAAACCTCTTGAATCAGAAGTGTGCAAAACAGCGTTTTCTGCAACAGCTGAATTGGTAGTTGGAATGTGGTTGAATCCTACAGGTTCCAATGGTTTCAATTCATCAATATCATTATCTAATACCCTTGCTAATAAAGGTGAAGCAGCAAAAATACTTGTTCCGAGAATGCTCGTTTTTATAAATTTTTTACGATCCATGACACACAATTGAAAGTAAGCTAATTAAATACCAGGGTAAATTTAATCATTACTAGTTTATAAATGAAAATCCGGATCGACTTGAAACTGTATTTTTTTATGCGTTACAGGATGATTGACTTGAATCCATTCAGCGTGAAGGTGCAAACGATCTGCTTTTGTTCCATACAAATCGTCACCGACAATTGGCGCATTCAATCCCAAACTGTGAGCTGCGTGAACACGAAGCTGATGTGTTCGTCCTGTAATTGGGTAAAAATGAATCAATGTTTGGGTATCCGTTCGTTTGATAACTTTCCAATGAGTAACTGCATTTTTTCCATGTTCGTAACAAACCAATTGACGTGGTCTGTCGTCCAAATCTACGCGAAGTGGCAAATCAATGACGCCTTCATCTTCTTGAATAATGCCATCTAACAAAGCAACATACCGTTTTTTTACATTTCGCTTGATGAATTGGCGTTGTAATTGTTGGTGAGCGGTTTTGTTTTTCGCGACAATCAACAAACCAGAAGTTGACATGTCTAAACGGTGCACGATCAATGGACCTGTTGCGTTCGGATAACGTTCTTGCACACGAGCATAAACCGAATCGTAAATATTTTTTCCAGGAACGGATAAAAATTCAGCAGGCTTATTGATCACCGCAAGTTCATCGTCTTCGTAAACAATTGCTAAGGTTTTTCCTTCAGCAGGATTTTCCAACATCGGATTTGGGTCAACAGTCAATCCTTCAAGCATGTGCCCCAATATTGGTTCGCATTTGCTTTTGCAAGCCGGATAAAATTGTTTGTGTAGGCGAATTTCAGATTTCGGAGCTTGTCCCCACCAAAATTCAGCCAAGCAAATAGGAGTGAGGTTGTTGTTGTAGGCGTGTTGCAACAACTTAGGAGCGGCACATTCACCCGAACCAGCAATCGGTTTCAAGTCAGCCGTGTTTTGAAAAATTGCTCCCAAGCTTTTTTGTTCCCCAAGTGCATTTAAGAAAAAATAATTCTCAAAAATTTGTTGCTGTAATTGATTCGATAATACTTTCCGCTTTTCTTTCAACGCATCAATTTCGTTTTGAAAAACAGCATATTTTTCTTGGAGTTCAAGTGAACGGTATTGAAAGTGTTTGACCATGTCTTTCAACAAAAACTTCTCTTTGACACTTTCGCTGTTTAATTGGTCAAGCAGTGTTTGTTTGGTCGTTTCATTGACAAAGTAGGCATATTCTTTTCGGTGTTCGTCACGGATTTTCTTTGCTTCCTTCATTGCTGCTTTCTGTGTAGCAATAACTTGCGTTTCCTCATCCTTTAAGGCAACAATTGCAGCTTGAATAGCTAAATAATCAGCATTGTTTTCCAGTGCTTCGATGGTTGCGTTTACTTCGTTAACGACTTCTTCTTCGCGTTTGTAGAATCCACTTTCATCCAAAATATCGAAAACCGGTTCCACAAATAAATCGTGGTGATTTTCATTGGCAAGTTTACCAGAGAATGCAGCTAGATATCCCAATTCATCCGCTTGATTTTTAACAACGAGTACACCAAACATTTTACCGATTACCAAGCCTTCTTGTTCTTCATTCAAACCGAAGTTATGGTTTGCATCGAATTGATTTTCAAGGTAATCTTGTAATTCGTTTGCAGCGAGAAGACTCAGCGGGTGCGGTTGGTAATAAAAAGGAAATGTGAATGCGTCTGGAAGTTCAATTCCATCAGTTACTGATTTAAAACGTATGAATTTTTGACTGACTTCCATTTTTAAGGCAAAAATACAAAATCATATGAATATCCGTTAGTTAAAAAGCTTTCTTGCTTCCTAATGTTTGCAGGGGTTTGATCACTTTGTTAACCGTTGATAAACAATTAATTAACATTCTTAAACGAAGTTATTAACATTTATCAAAAAAAAGGTCGTATCTTTGCACCCAAATTAATAAAGATATATGACCTTTAAAGAACTCGGATTAAGAGTGGAGGTTCTGCAGTCGATAGAAGCAATGGGTTTTGCAGAACCAACTCCGATCCAACAAAGTGCCATTCCGCACTTATTGAATGACCAAAGTGATTTTGTTGGGCTAGCCCAAACGGGAACAGGGAAAACAGCGGCTTTCGGTTTACCGCTCATTCACAAAGTAACAGACCGTCCTACTGAAACACAAGGCTTAATCATTGCTCCAACGCGTGAATTGTGTTTACAAATCTCAAAAGACTTAGAAGCTTTCGCTCAATTTGACAAGCAGATTCGTGTTGTTGCCGTTTACGGTGGAACAGACATCCGTCGTCAAATGACTGAAATTAAAAGAGGCGCAACGATTGTTGTAGCCACTCCAGGTCGTTTGGTAGATTTAATCAATCGTCGTGCAATTAACTTGCAAACAGTTGAGACTGTTGTATTAGACGAAGCAGATGAAATGTTGAATATGGGCTTCAAAGAAGACATTGACGCAATTTTAGATGCAACACCTGATACAAAAAATGTGTGGTTATTTTCAGCAACAATGCCGAAAGAAGTGGCAGCGATTGCTAAAAACTACATGACTGATCCTTTGGAAGTTGCCATGGGGCACAAAAACCAAAGTAATGAGAACATCGAACACATTTACTATACTGTAAAAGAACGTGATCGTTATGATGCATTAAAACGTTTGATCGATGCAAGTCCAGATATTTTTGGATTAGTTTTCTGTCGTACGCGAAATGAAACTGCTACCGTTGCTGAGAAATTAGCAAAAGATGGTTACAGCGCTGAACCGTTGCATGGTGATTTATCACAAGCAATGCGTGACCGTGTAATGGATCGTTTCCGTGAGCGTTCAATTCAATTATTGGTTGCAACAGATGTTGCAGCACGTGGAATTGATGTGGATAACATTACGCACGTTATTAATTACAACCTTCCGGATGATATCGAGAATTATACGCACCGTTCAGGTCGTACAGCTCGTGCTGGTCGTCAAGGAAAATCATTGGTGTTGATTAATGCACGTGAGAACTATAAAATTAAAGCTATCGAACGTCAAATTCGTATGACGTTTGCTGCTGCTTTGATTCCTGAAGCTTCTGAAATTTGTGGAATTCAATTGAATAAATTGATTTCTAAAGTGAAGGAAATTGAAGTAAAAGAAAATGATATCGCTCCTTTCTTACCAGCTATCATGGCAGATTTCGAGGAGTTATCAAAAGAAGAAGTGATCAAGAAATTTATTTCTGCTGAATTCAACCGTTTCATCGAATATTATGACCGAGCAGGTGACTTAAATGTTGCTGGAGGTCGTGAAGATCGCGGTGATAGAGGTAGAGATAAAAATGACCGTTTCGATCGCAAAGATCGTTTTGAAAGAAGCGACCGAGGTGATCGAGGTGATAGAGGAGATAGAAGTGACCGTGCTCCAAGAGACATGGGTAACAGAACACGTTTCTTCGTTAGTTTAGGAAAAAGAGACGGATTAAATCCAGGTGGTTTATTGCGTGTGATTTGTGACGCAACAGGTATTAAATCTGCTTCGGTAGGTCGTATCGATGTGATGCCAAACTTCTCTTTCTTCGAAGCAGACAAAGGTGATGAAGGTGCTATCTTATCACAAGTAAATGGTGCTGACTACGAAGGTCACAAAGTAATGGTTGAAATCACACAGAAGAAAGCTGAAGGCGGTGAGCGCAGATCAGGTGGAGGCGGAGAGCGTCGTTCATTTGGTGGTGGTGAACGCAGATCTTTCGGAGGTGACAGAGAACGTTCAGGTGGCGGCGACAGAGATCGCTCTGGAGGTGACCGCAGATCTGGTGGAGGAGGTTTCCGCAGTGAAGGTGGTGCATCAAGAGGTGGTTTTGGTGGCGCTCGTCGTGAAGGCGGAAGTGACAGAAGAAGTAGTGGAGGTGGTGAACGTCGTTCGTCTTCTTCAACTGGTCGTCGTTTTAGCTCTGATAGCTACAAATAATAAATAAATCAATGTCGAATTAAGATATAAGTATGCAGAGAGAGGAGTTCATTTATGAGTCCTCTCTTCATACTTTACCTACATTCATAATTAATAATATGGAAATTAGAAATATCGCAATTATTGCACACGTTGACCACGGTAAAACAACATTGGTTGACAAAATGATTGAAGCAGGAAATGTTGTCAATGAAAGAGATCGCCCAACAGGTGAATTAATCATGGACAACAACGATTTGGAACGTGAAAGAGGAATCACAATCGTGTCTAAAAACGTATCTGTATCGTACAAAGGAACTAAGATCAACATTATTGACACACCAGGTCACGCCGATTTTGGTGGTGAGGTTGAACGTGTATTGAACATGGCCGATGGTGTTTGTCTATTAGTAGATGCATTTGAAGGACCAATGCCGCAAACGCGTTTCGTTCTTGGAAAAGCATTGTCTATGGGATTGAAACCATTGTTGGTAATCAACAAAGTAGACAAAGACAATTGTACACCTGACGAAGTACAAGAAAAAGTATTTGACTTGATGTTCGAATTGGATGCAAACGAAGAGCAATTGGAATTCCCAACAATCTATGGTTCTGCAAAAAATGGTTGGATGTCAACGGATTGGAAAAATCCTAAAACAGATATTACAGATTTATTGGATCAAATTTTGGATTATTTCCCACCGCGTCCAATTGAAGAAGGAAATACACAAATGTTGATTACATCTTTGGATTTCTCAACGTATGTTGGACGTATCGCAATTGGTCGTTTACACCGTGGAGATTTGAAAGAAAACCAACAAATTGTTTTAGCTAAACGCGATGGTTCTCAAGAGAAACACCGTGTGAAAGAATTGTTTGTTTTTGATGGAACAGAACGTAGAAAAGTTGAAAGCGTTGTCGCTGGAGATATTTGTGCGGTTACTGGAATTGAAGGATTTGAAATTGGTGACGTAATTTGCGATGCTGAAAATCCTCAACCATTAGATTCTATTACAATTGATGAACCAACAATGAACATGTTGTTTTCAATCAATGATTCACCATTCTTCGGTAAAGAAGGAAAGAAAGTGACTTCGCGTCACATTCAAGAGCGCTTGACAAAAGAGTTGGAGAAAAACTTAGCAATGCGTGTTTCTGACACAGATAAAGCTGATAAATGGATCGTTGCTGGACGTGGTGTATTGCACTTGTCTGTATTGATTGAAACGATGCGTCGTGAAGGTTACGAATTACAAGTTGGTCAACCACAGGTTATTATCAAGGAAATTGATGGTAAAAAATGTGAGCCAATTGAAGAATTAACAATCGATTTACCAGAAGAATTTTCAGGAACAGCTGTTGAAGCGGTGACGAAAAGAAAAGGTGAAATGACGAATATGGAGCCAAAAGGTGCACGTATGATTATTCAATTCCAAATTCCTTCAAGAGGGATCATCGGATTGCGTAATTATTTGTTGACGCAAACTGCTGGTGAAGCAATCATGACACACCGTTTCTTGGAATACCAACCGTTCAAAGGAGAAATTCCAGGACGTCAAAATGGTTCAATGATTTCATTGGAGCAAGGTGTTTCGATTCCTTTCTCGTTGAATAACTTACAAGATCGTGGTAAATTCTTCATTAATCCTAATGAGAATGTATACGAGGGACAAGTAATTGGAGAAAATTCAAGAGCTGGTGACTTGTGTGTGAACGTTACGAAGACGAAAAAAATGTCGAACATGCGTTCTTCTGGTGCTGATGAAAAAGTTCGTTTAGCTCCTGCTAAAATATTTAGTTTAGAAGAATGTTTGGAATACATCCAAGCGGATGAGTATGTTGAGGTTACTCCAGAAAATTTACGAATTCGTAAAATCTTATTAAAAGAATCAGAACGAAAAAGATCTGGTAAATAAATAAAATATGTTATTTTATTACAAAAAAGCGACTCAATAGAGTCGCTTTTTTGTTTTACATCGAAAATAAAGCGTACTATTAAAATAAAAAAAATGAAAAATAATATTCACCCGTGTATGTGGTTTGATGGGCAAGCGCAAGCTGCTGCAACCTTTTATTGCGGAATTTTTCCAAACTCAACCATTATCAGTGACAACGGAATGGTTGTTTACTTTGAATTGAATGGGCAAAAATTCATGGGGCTAAATGGAGGAAATCAATTTCAATTTAACGAAGCCATTTCTTTTGTCATTTCTTGTGAAAACCAAACTGAAATAGATTTTTATTGGAATAACCTTGTTTCAAATGGCGGAAAAGAGGGACAATGCGGTTGGTGTAAAGATCAATTTGGCGTTTCTTGGCAAATTGTTCCCATTCAATTAGGTAAACTTATGTCCGATCCTGAAAAAGGTAGATTGGTTGTTGAATCATTCATGAAAATGAAGAAAATTGACATTGAAAGTTTAAATAGCCTCTAAATAAAACTAATCGGAATCCCATAATTAATTCATTACAACTTGAAAAAATACACTATTTTATTATTTTGCTTTTTTCAACTAATAGTATATGCTCAAAACACTATGTTTAATGGGATAATACCTGTAATAAGTCAAACTTCACGTATAAACGACAAACTAAATTTAAACATTTTTCTTTCGACAACAATTGATGCTTTTAAGGCTGATATTGGTGGCATTCAATATCCTTCAACAGATATGCAACTATATGTTCAACCAAGTGTGAATTTTCGGCTTAATCAGAAAACGCAACTGGCTGGCAGTTATACTTACCAGCGAAATAATCCATTTAGAGATAATTTTATTAATGAACATCGTTTGTGGCAACAAATCTCCTATATAATTCCACTTTCAAAAGGGAAAATTGGTAATAGATTGCGCTTTGAAGAGCGATTTATACAAAATAAGCTGACAGCTTCATTTCCACTTTCAACTAGATTACGCTACCAAATAAGTTATACGCAACCCCTAAGTTTAACGTCTAAAATGAATGGTAAATTTTATTTTAACTGTTACAACGAATGGTATTTTAGTTTGAGCGGAAATAAAAATGCTTTTTATTCGGAGAACTGGACTTATAGTGGGATTGGATATCAAATTGAAAAAAAAGAAAAAATAGAATTTGGCTATTTATTTCAAGTTGCTGTTAGAAATAGTCAACATGATTTACGTTTTTTAAATCTATTACAAATTGCCTGGATAACAAACTTTTAAAGGAAATATTAAATGAGGTATTAGAAATTAGAATACCAATTAAATTGCTTATTTATTATTTTGTCTTTATTTTCCTTAAGAAAATCTAAAAAAGCAGTTGAAATTGGAGCATGTTTTTTTTCTTTTAGCCAAATAACACTCCAATTGGTCACGATTGGTAATCCTTCAGATGGTATTATTTTTAACTCATTGTTTTGAAGTTCATTTTTCATACC
>ERZ650308.1548-NODE-1548-length-11826-cov-4.752018_pt1 | contig 11826 bp, 11 predicted proteins | sample MGYA00376244_ERZ650308 | MGnify/ENA primary metagenome ERZ650308 (study PRJEB26733, sample SAMN07839295) | wastewater metagenome | biome: small river; feature: stream; material: water | place: USA: North Carolina | collected 2016-04-26 ...
CGGTCATCGGTCCCTGGACGAACTGGTCAAGCAGTTCCTTGGGAATCTTCGGCAACGCGGCCGACTTGGCGGCTATGGCCGCGTTCTTCGCTCTCGTCTTGCTTGGTCACGCTAAAACTCAGGGTTGTCCAAGCGGTCCACACGTTGGCTTGATCGTCCGTCCATTGCTGGCTGGTGATATCTTGGTCGAAGCCTTTCAGTCTTACGGCCGGCAACTGCATGGCCAACGGTGCGAATTGAACCAATGGCGCTGCGGCGCTGGGCTGTACTTCGTTGCTTGGCACAGGCAGGTCGACCGCGGAGGCCACCACGGCAGGTGCTTCGTCATTCCCGATGTGAGGCACGGCGTGGGGCGCTTGAGGTGCCACGGCGTCCAACGCTTCGAATGGGACGTAGTCGTGGCCATGGCCATAGCTGATCGGGAAATCCTCATCCATGGGCCAGTCGCTGTCATGCGCATGGTCATAGCTTGCCACTGGCGTTGACTGACCTGCAACAACTGCTTCAGGTTGCGGTACCGCATGGTCAGATGCCACATGGCCAAGTGCGTTGGGCGCCACATGCACAAACTCTTTCGCGCCCTGCCCGTCGTTACTGACGCTCTCCACATGGGAGTCATCAGATTCATCGTCATCATCTTCATCGGGGCTACCCACGACGTAGTGATAGGGCAAGGGCTCGTACTTTGACTTGGCGGCTGGCTTGGCTTTGGTGTGATGGGGACGAAAGTGGTGACTAGAGAGGTTGTTTTGGTTGCTCTCGTCAGAACTCTGTGCGCTATCGGGTTGGCGTGCGTAATCTGCACGAGTGTTGTTGCTGCTGTCGCTGGCTTTGGTATTGGGTTGCGGTTGATCTGCCCCGGCAAGTTCACCTCCAGACGCACCCGCATAGGCACCTACTGGCACATCTACAAAAGCACCCTCGCTGAGCGGGTCTGGCAGTTCCGTGTGTTGCGCATGGCTGCTTGCCAATACGGCCGTCACTGCTTTTGCCTCAAAACTCTTGATGGCCGAGTCCACGACGCTCATGTCCACCTTGATGACTTCAACGCCTTTGGCTTGGGCATCAAGTTCTTGGCCAGGCAGTATTTCCATCTTGCGGCGTGGGCTGCGTGGGACGAGTGGTTCAGGTGGCTTTTCAGGTTTTGGGGTCAGCCCTGCCTTGGCTTTGGCTGTTTCGTACTTTTCGTACCAGCGCTCGAGGAGCGAGGGCAGCGCGGCCACTGTCATTTCTGTGGGGTCGATGCGAAACACAAAGCTAAAGCCCAAACCGTCTTCTTTGCTCATGGCACGGATGACAGGCACACCATTGACGCGTGGCAGTCGTTCCAGACCACGGCGCGCTAGCGGGTTCAATGCTGCTGTGTTGAGTTCAAAGGTGGTGAACGGGACTTTCTTCTTGTGCTCTACATAGATGGGCGTAAAGCTCGGACGAAGCAGTGCGTTCCTTGCAGCCTCTTTGCTTGAGCCAACAATGGCTTGGGCAGCTTTGGCTGCTTGTTGCACGTCTACGTTTGCCATGACGTTAGGCTGACTAGTGTTGGTTTCAGTGAGCATGAGTGGCTCCTAATGGTTTGATTTGTGCTACTTGATTGCACATAGATTGCTCAAAGACAGCTGCATTGGCCAAGTACGCATCCAGCCGTTTTGTGTTCTCTCGCACGGAATCAGGATCTCGCCCGGGCAACATCCAGCCTTTGCTGCGCATCAAATCCGCGGCGCGCACACGTTCTTTGACATGGGCGGCTCCGGCATAGGCTCCGATGACGTTTTTGCGGCTGTGACCCACCGATTCGCTGACCAAGCGGTGAATGGTTGCGTCTAGGTCTACGTTCTCATGTGCACCATCGCCACCTTTGACGACAGGAATCACGCCCAGCTCGCTTAAGCGGCGACATACATAGCCAGCGCGAAGTCCGTGACCGGTGACGCCAAGCTGCTTCTTGTTAAAGCCAAGGCGTTTGAGAACGTTGGTGTAGCGGTAGATTGACTCCAGCAAGGTCTTTTCTGCCGGCGCAATGGTCTGAGCAGCATCATGGCCGCTGAGTGTTTCCTCGTTGCGCTTTTGGACGAACTGGATCAAGCCTTCTGCGGCTAGGTGCTGCCAGTGGTGCTCAATTGGAATAATCCTTGGGCGGCCACCTTTGGCACCAACGCGGATGTGGAGCAGGCCTCCGGCCAAATCGATGTCCCGCTCGGGTTGAAACCGAATGGCCTCACGGCGGCGCAAGCCAAACGCATCCTGCGCGATCAATGCCATGGCCACCCAAGGCTCTTCGAGGTGCACACGCTCCACAGCATCTGCAAACGAAATTTCGCTCCCCTCCCAAGTCTTGTCTATTTCGGTGACCAATTGGCGCGTCACAGCGTCACTGTTCAATCGCTCATCAAAGATCGAGACCAGCCACTGTTTCTCAGACCAGCGGAAGAGGTGTCGCACGATCGTGGCATACCCAGCCAAGGTCGCTGGCATCTTTTTCTCTAGCGCAAACTGCGTGTTTATCCAGCTTGCCCAAGCAATTGCATGCTTGGGGCAAAAGTTCTGTGGCTTGTTGACTTTGTAGCCAAGCTCAAAGCGCAAGACACCCAACATCAGGAATGCTGTTTGCTCGGCATACTCTCTCGTGCGAAAACTCGTAGAGGAATTCCCGCCGCGACTTTTGTGGACATAGTTTTGCTCAATGAGCTTGCCAAAGTGGAAACGCCATGAGACTCCTACCTTTTGGTGTGGCAAACGGCGCGGAGATGCCTCACCCTCCCCTTTAGGCTTCTTTGCGACTTGGGCTTTTTGGTTATTCGCCATGGCCTACCTCACCAGCAGAATCACCACCAACATTGCCACTAGACATATCCGAGCTTTGGCCCGACTCATGTTCAATGTTTTGGTGCTTGCGTCGCATGTAGGCAATGCGGTTTTGATGCTTGCGCACTGCTTCGGCTGGCTTCATGTCAGGCCACATCAGTCGCGCGCGGCCACGTTCTTTGATGAACGCTTGGACTTCTTGCACCAAGATGGTTTTCTCGTGCGAGTCGAGTTTCACGCTACGAAACTCGCGACGGCTCTTTGAACGGATGACCAAGCGGCCAGCCAAGTAGTTGGTAGCCATAACGCTATCGAACATCAATGCTTCTTCTTGGCTGAGGCCCAAAGACTCAACCAAACGCTCCACATACCAATGCGTTTGATCCCGCGATCGCATGAGGTCGGTCATCTGCGTGGATGTCAGGCTCCAGTCCTTATTGGTGACTTGTGCGGCGAGTGCACGTTTGCCATCGGACGCTACTTTCTGGATTTCCGGCCAGTAATGCTCCAAGCGACCCACCATGCCAGGCTTGCCCAACGCAAGTGTCCAAATCTTGAGATAGGACCAACGCTTACGGATAGTGTTGACACTCAAGCCCGCCTCACGCCAGCGCTCTAACAAGATCTTGACGTGGCGCTCTTTGAGTCCATCCGCCTGAGTGAGCTTGCAACCCACTCGTGCCAATTCCTCATACATACCCATGAGGTAGCGAACTCGCTCCACAGACTCTGCATCGTCCCCCTTGGCCTTGACTCTGCGGCTGTAGACGGCATACGCTTTCCAGAGAGTAGCGATCTGAACGTCCATTGGCTCTTTGGGCACTTCTGGTCGTAACTCACTAGGCATGGCCGCAGTCCTGCGCACTAGATGCGCCAATTGCGAACCTAGATGCCTCACGCCTACTTCCATACCCTCAACATTCACAGCTTGCGCACGCGCTTGGCCAAAGCCAATCGCAAGACTGCGCTGCCCTGCATTCATTGATTGCATACGTTCTTCTCCAACAAACCCTTTCGCAGTTGGTTTTGTTGTTGTCACCTTTAGAACCTCCTAGAAGACTCCACCCCTGACTAGGGCCTACTGCACTCGAGTGCTTCATCGGCGTGTAGTTGCGCCTAGCTTGTTTTACGTCTGGCTGGACGGGGAGTGTTTGCAGTTCCTATAAAGAGTTGCTTTCCGCCGGGACTTTATTGGCCCGTGTCTCTGTGCTCAGAGAAGCGTACATAGCTCGTGTCGAAGCTATATACGCCGATTGGTTTTAAGTCACCAATGGACTTTCTCACTTACACCACCTGTTGCACTCACAACCTTAAAGGCGATGAGGTTCTTGCACACGCTGCCTGTATCGTTCCTGTCCGGCTCCACAAAGGGTTGGACAGCGAATGAGGCATTGACGTGCAGTTGCATGACCCACCAGCACTTTCGTACAGGGATGGGCGGTTTTGTAAATGTGTGTGTGTGCGTTACGAGCTTTGTCGGGCTTCCCTGCCTCAAGCTTTTCCCAAATCCTGCTTCCGCTCAGATTTAGGTGCCAACATAAAAAGAACCCACTTAGGACGCGACTCCTGTGTTTTCTTCTGACGTTCGCGCTACTCGCCGCTATTTCGTTTCAGCAGTACTCATTCCTATTCAATATGCTTAAAGCACTCACGAGAGCGCTTGTATTCACGCGCAATTGACACTCTGTGTGTCACGCGCCTGAAAGTCAGCACAAAAAAAAGGAAAGATTCTGCGGTTTGTTTAACCCAACAAACAGGGTGGCCGCTTGGCCGCTCGATCTGGATGATCGTGATCTATTGAAGATCGTTGTCAGAACCAAAGAAAAACTGGTGTTGACTGATGAAATGCTGAGTAATTTTGACTGTTACAGCTCACAGACCTGCGAAAGGTGATGCAACTTTAACCGAAAACCTTTGTTTCAAGCAACATTTTTTTACATCATTGAAAAAAGGCGTTTTTTACTGTTTTTCGTCCGAATTTTTCTGCCCATTAAATCCGATCATTGCATCCATTCCAGAATTTATCTGACAGTTATTGACAGTTTTATTCGTCACCAGAAGAAAACTGAATTTATCTGACAGAAATATTTTCACTGATCAATTGGACTTCCCAGGGCAACGCATGAAACAACAACCAAATTCATCTCCAGTCATCGCCGCGATCGATCTAGGCTACGGCTTCACAAAATACTCTGTGCACACTGGTGGCAAAACAATTGAGGATTCTTTCCCCTCATTTGCTCCATCAGCATCAGGAGCTCAAGCCCTTGGAGGCAGCGGTGCTCTATCTAAGCTGCGAGTCGTCTCAGTTGAGGTCAATGGAAAAACCTATCTTGTGGGTGTGGACTCAGTCAACGCATCAGATGGTCGCCAGGAGCGACACCGCGATCCCGCATATTGCACAAGCGACACCTACCACGCACTCACACTCGGTGCGTTGTCTTACATGCGCCAACCAGTAATTGATGTTCTGGTACTTGGTTTGCCGTTGAGCACTTTGGCGACTTACAAAGATCTAGTGGAAAAGAAGTTCGTGGGGAAGATGTCAATCCCAGCCTCGCATACTCTAGGTATCGAGAACGGCCCTTCAATGGTTGAAATTAAGCGAGTGCTCGTTGTACCTCAACCTGCAGGCGCTCTTTTATCTATGGCATCGTCCCATCCCGACCTCAAAGAATGCACCAACTTAGTGGTCGACTTGGGTTACTACACGATGGACTTCTTGTGTACCAACGGCATGCGCCCCCTCCCCGCCCGATCTGGCGCAGTTGAGGGAGGCATGGCCGGTTTTTACGACGAATTGCACAACGCAACTTCAATTGCCTATGCAAAACAGTTTCCCGACTTAAAGGGTGAGTTCCGCATGGGCCACTCAAACTACGAAAAGGCAATTCAAAACGCAAACGTCTTGCGCACATCGGCGGGATCAATCAATCTGAGCGACAGCATCACTTTGGCAAGCGCCAAGATCGATCAATACTTGGATGCTGTTGCAGCCAAAGTGGGCAACACTGACGACATCATCAATGTTGTCTTAGCAGGTGGCGGGGCTTCACTATTGGCCCCTCGCTTCCAGTCACGATTCCCTCGCATGCGCAATTTGTTGGTCCCTGCAAAACCGCAATTCGCCATAGTCCAAGGATTCATCGCAGCTGGTCAATCTGTTCTTGGCGCGCCAAAACAGTAAGTAAACACCTCAACCGCTTCACATGTCTGGAGAACCTTCATCTAAACGCGGTCCTGGGCGTCCTGCGCGGACATCTGCGCCATTTGTCATCCGTGGCGTGGTGCCTGAGTCACATCCACATTACGAAAAACTCAAAGCACTGGGTTCTGCCGGCGCAGCAAGAGCAGTTCTGCAAATGCTGGCCAACCCGCTTGAAAACGCAACGCCAAGCCCATCACATGGCTCGATGTCATCGCTGCCCCCCTCCAACTCACTCAGCTTGAATATTTCGTCACCTCCAGCAAACTCAATTCAAGAAGTGAATCAAACAAACGCAGCACCTTTACAGCTAGATGCCGATTTGAGCGATTTACTAAGTTTTACTGGAACAGGCGGTTAATCATGCAATCAACTGAATTTTCATCAAACATTCCGACTTCCACCTCAATTGAAGTGGAAGAACAAGTCCACGCATACCGCATTGGGTTGGCAAAGCAAATGATTGCTTTTATCGATGTGGCCATTACCGCCAAGGCCTACTCGAACGCTGTTGATGCAAGCTACGGCTCAGAAGTCTATGAGTCGTCTGTTCGCGAGGATTCGCGCGCGTTGCTTCAATCTTTTGTTGATGGCAAAACTCTTTTAAGCATTTCTACCCTTGAGCTTGAAGAAAAGTTTATCGCCTTCAAAAAAGATGCCAAACATGAAGCGCGTTATGCAAAACGCCTTCGACTGTGGACTCGTCTTTTCGAGATTGTGTTTGGCAAGACAAACTTTAGATCGGCCATGAAAGGCTGTGACGAAAGTCGGTCGCAGTTCGACTTTGGCCCAATGCTATTGGGCATCTCGTTGGCTCTTGCCACAATATTGGTAGCGAGAGCTTTCTAATATGCTAGATCGCGACGTTAACCTTTTATCAAGTTGTCTAAAGTCATTGGTTTTAGTTGTGGCGTTGGCAGGCATTGGGCTTTCGACCGCCTATGCGACAAAAATACCTGAGCCATTCAGCACCGAGCAAGAGCGATGTATTGTTCCTGCCGCAGAATTTCATCAAGTCAATCCGCATATCCTTCGAGCCATCTTGCGCGTAGAGTCAAGTCTTCGCCCTAATACGGTGACACGTAATACCAACGGCACCTTAGACGTCGGTATGGGCGGCATGAATTCGTCACATTTTCGCGAGCTAGCTAAATATGGAATTGCACCTGAGCATCTTTTGGATGCTTGCGTAGCAACCTATGTTGCAGCTTGGCATCTTAAAAAGAACGTCGATAAATTTGGCAACACGTGGTTTGGAGTTGCCGCTTATCACTCGGCAACACCGTACTTCAACCAACGTTACCAAGCGATGTTGTACAACGAGCTTGTAAAAAGTGGGACTGTGCAAGGATCAATGCTCGCCGTTCCGCCACTTAAAAAATAAAATCACCTAGATACTCCTTTAAAACTAACTTGCGATTGATTAATACAAAGTTAGTGATAAATTAAATGAGTGAATTAAAAGGAGTGATTACGATGTTTGGTATAAAAAATCGAGTGACTCAAATTTATATCCGCTACTTTGGATTTGTTGCTGCATGCGTGCTGTTGTCAGCATGCGGCGGTGGTGGCGGCGGTCCGTCACCATATGCAGATACATATCAGCCATCAGAATTGGTTAGCTCAATTTCCGCTCCAGACTATGGTGTCACTAGCGAAGAGCTTGTTGCATTCAATTTATTGAATTCAGAACGAACACGATGCGGCTTTGGATTGCTGAGTCAATCCCCTAAATTGGACTTGGCCTCAAAAGCTCATGCGGATTGGAATTTATTAAACAATCAATTCAGTCATAACGAAGATGCGAGTGTTTATCCCAATGGGTATACGGGTTATATCCCCTACGACCGAGCGCTCTACCAAGGTTACTCATCGAGCCCTGGCGGCTATGGTGAAGTTATGGCTTGGCGCAATACGACGCACAAAGCAGGAGTAGCCGCTCCATTAATTCGAGGCTTACTAAATGCTCCATTTCATTTGGCACTGTTGATGAAGGGGTATCGAGAATTAGGGGTTTCTGTTCAGGAACCAAACGATGTGGGTGCCCAAAATGGAAACGCACAATTGGTTGCCGACGTAAGCTACAAAAACGATGTTGGCCTGCAAAAAATAGCAAGTAATTCTGTTGAAACTTACCCATGTGAAGGCTCTACAGGCGTTTCATATCAACTCTTTGGCGAGTCACCCAACCCAGTTCCTGGGCGGGATCTATCTACAAGTCCCTTGGGTGTCTCAATTTTAATCAAGGTGCGTGACGGTCAAAATTTGAATGTGACTTCTGCAGCACTCAAAGAAACGATATCTGGCGCCGCTGTTCAACTGCGTGGTTTAGTCGGAGGTGTGAATGGGCAAGCAGACACGATTGACAATGTCTTCAACGCTTCAACTGCCTATGTTGCAGCAGATTCGCCACTACGACCAAATACACAGTACACGATGAATTTGGTAGGCACCAACAATGGGGTGGCCTTCACCAAAACATTTACATTCGCAACTGGAAACTAAGAGGTTTTCGTATGAATTTTTTTATTAAATGCCTTTCTTCCATCTTTATTGGACTGGGGTCCACTATTGTTCTAGCCGCTGGAATGGCCGATCCTATTCAGCCCGATCCTGCACTTAACGAATCAATTGTGAAAATCGATATACCGCAAAGATTTTTTAGTCAAACGATTCAAACCACCATTTTTAAGCCCAATGGCGATGGTCCTTTTCCAATTTTCATATTCAATCATGGCCATAACCCAGGCTCACTAAAATTCGGACACTGGCAAGAGCGCGAAAGAGCAATCTTGCTGACCCATGAACTTTTGAATAGAGGTTATGTCGTTGTGCTTCCAATGCGACGCGGCTATGGCGACTCCGGCCCTGGCACTCCAACGAGTTTCGATAAACAGCAAGAAGATATTTTTCCTGTGATCGATTATCTAAAATCTGTCAAATATGTTGACATGGACCGTATTGTGATTGGAGGGGTATCACTAGGTGGAGCCGTGTCAATGGCCCTTGGCACACAAAAAGAAAAAGTACCTGGCTTACAAGGCGTCATAAACGTTGCTGGTGGCTTTCCATCCGATTCAGGCTACAGCTTCGAAAAGCAACTTTCCGAACTTAGCAGTTCAAAAAATGTCCCATCACTTTGGATTTACGGTGACAACGATTATTTAACACCCCCCGAACACCTCGATCGTCTTATTAAGGCGTACTCTATTGATAAACCAAATTTTAGGGTTGCACGATTGGGAGTATTTCAAGATAGTGATGCACACTATGTACTTTATAGACCTACGGCGGTCAAATTATGGATGCCTCAAATCGACACATTTTTAAGTGATTTGAAGTTGCCAAATAAAGTGATTGCCAAGTCTCCATGGCGCATGAGTGCAAGCTCAACCCCACCAGAATCTGGATTTGCACCTCTTGTAAATTCAAAAAATTCAATTATTTCAATTAATAAACAAAGAGAAGAAGGCTACTTGAAGTACCTGCAGTCAGACTATGACGCTAAGGCTTTTGCCGTTTCTACGGTAAATGGCACATGGTCATACGCAGCTGGCGTCGAATTTGCGGCAGACATTGCATTGAAACGTTGCGTCGACCGCGGCGGCATTACCTGCAAGCTCTACGCTATCAATGACAAAGTTGTATGGTAAATCTCAAATAAACTGCTCTTGATCCAAAGCAGTAATTTCTCTTTTGATTTGGTCAATTGCAGATAGTGAATTTGCCTGTGACAATCTTCCACAAAATGCATCCTTAATCATCTCCGTTTTATATAAACCTTTTTCAAAATTACTGCGAAGCGTCACGACATAATGTGATGCCTCTAGAAGATCTAGGCCATATGAGTCAGCATAGTTTTTAATTAATTCACAACTCTCTAAATCAAGCTTGTCCATGTGTCCATTTGAATGGGCATCTATAACCATCAACGCTTGTTGAAATTTAGCGTTTCTTAAATCTGCTCCAAACATTAAATCACTAGAAAGACTCGCTCTAAAATTATTTAGCTTATCAATCAATATTAATCGCGCGCCCAGTCTAGCTGAATCAAGCATCCCTTCAATTTCACGCTTTCGCGATTGGATATAAGACTTTGATTCTCTTAACACATTGAAACCAGTAGATGTTAGCAACCCTACCTTCTTGGCATGTGGAATAAGCCACTTGTGTCGCCATAGCACTTGCTGGTCCAATAAATTGGCGGTCTCAATGGAAAGCAAATCATCCAGTATTTGTTCATCCTGCGATGTAATTTCCCAAGTATCGCCATTCGAAAATTTTAACGACTTTTCTCCATCTACATATGCATGCAATGAAGATGGACGTTCCAATTCACAGAATTTCCAAACGAGTAACTCAGCATAATCGCCAATTAGATCCCTAAGATCTTGACGCTTTTTTGAATCTAATGTTTGGTGTTTGAATATGTTATTTCCGTATATAGAATGAAATAATCCCGCAAAACAAACATCCTCTGATAAACTGGCAGCACTGAGAATATCGTAGGTTCTTTTAAGATGAACGTATAGACTACGACCAGAATGCTTAGTGCTGAGTGATCCGTGTTCTTGTAAAAAATCAGTGCAAAGTTCAAGCTTATTCAAGCTCATATCAACCTTCAAATGCTATTGAATCGGGCGCCTTTGTTTTGAACATCAAAGTAATTCTTAAGCCCGGGCATATTCTCGAAACGGCTCGTGCGGCGTGAAGCTGTTGCCCATCAAAAATCACTCCTCTGTTCGCCTTTGGCAAGACAGATTTAACGAGTTCTCCTTCATCATTCATAAATACCGTTTCACCAGCCCATTCTGACCGCCATTCAGGCACCAAGTAAATAAGTGTCGTGTAATTGCCTTCGATTAAGGTATCAGAGTGAACATAACCTTCGACACCGTAAGTATGAGCATTCGCATAACAACGAACAAGCTTATGCCCTTTAAGATGCGTAGCTTTTAAGTGAGACCATGCTGCAGCAACAACACCAAACTCTTGTTTTTTATAAAGTTCAATCTCGGCATTTTCTTGATTGCTGTTCGCTGTATTTAGAAAATCGATGTGCCAGTGTGTAAATTCAGAAACTCGCTTATCTGATGGCCAACCATAACGAAATGAAGCTCTATTATTAAAGTACTCCCAAAGATTCACCCATACTTCTTTTGGAAAAATATCATCATACGAATCAATAATATATTCTTTCATTTGACAGATCCCGGCGTCCACTTTTGCAACTCAAAAGTTATTTGATTGTTTAAGCGCCCATCTTGATAGCCATTGAAAATCTGTTTCACGATACGCTTAACCTCAGGTGAGTACCAAATTTGTCCTTTTGTAATTCCCTTTTGTGAAGGATCATTCGTCAAACTCCATTTTCCATCGATCTGCAACTTCCAAGCATCAAAGGTTCCAGCTTCGGTCTCGATTCGTTCTATACCAGTAACTTGTACAGCGTATTGAGACACCCCCTCGCCAATTTCGTTGGTCCAATGCTCTACCAAGCTATATTTTTTTCCTATAGCTAAAGGAAATTGAATTCTCACAGGGTCTTGCTTTTCAGTTCGTAATCTACCTCGTAAATTCGCAGAAGACGAGTTGAAATAATATTGTTTTACCGCAGCGTTTTTAAACTCATCAAACAACCACCAGTTTTTATTGCCATTGGTGAAATTTTCAATGAATATCCAGAATAGCCCATCATCCGTTTTTTCGGTGACAACTTGTGACTGGGTAGATAATTTATCGCCCTTCAGCTCATGCTTTTTAAATTGCCATTTATCACCTATGTTTAGATGAGGAGCCTCACCAGATCGGAAGAGCAC
>ERZ650308.1549-NODE-1549-length-11824-cov-5.390432_pt1 | contig 11824 bp, 16 predicted proteins | sample MGYA00376244_ERZ650308 | MGnify/ENA primary metagenome ERZ650308 (study PRJEB26733, sample SAMN07839295) | wastewater metagenome | biome: small river; feature: stream; material: water | place: USA: North Carolina | collected 2016-04-26 ...
CAACTGAGCCACATCCGCGTTGTCTTCTTTCGAAGACTTGACAACTATACGGGATGCTCAGACGCTTTGCAAACTGAGCCGCCTGGCGTGTCGTGGGTTGCCGTCAAATACCCTCAGGGGCTCGTCATAGACTCGTTTGCTATGGGCAATTCGACATTTGGCACGGCATCTTTTGGCGAGACCGCTCTCGCCTATTTGTGGGCAGTGTTGTTGTTCGTCATGTTCGCCGCTGCGCTGCTAGTGCCGATCTTCTGGTTAGGGAGCAACCTTAAAGATCACTGGCGCGAATTTTCGACACGGAAGCGAGTACGAGTGATCACCGGCTATCTGGCGGCGAAGAAGGCAGGTATTGGACTTCCCGGCCGCTGGCGTACAGGTGTTGCCCTGATGCCTCGTGGTGAGTTCACCGTGATCATTGCTGGTCTGGCAGTTTCTGCCGGCGTTCAGCCACTGATTGCACCACTTGCTGCAACATACATGCTCATAACCGTGATCTCCGGCCCAGTTTTGGCACGCATTACAGACACTGCCTGGTTCAAGCAACGCATGAAAACAGCTAAGCGCGCGGGTGTGCTTGCTGGTAGCTCGAAGTAAGACGCTCCATCGAGACGTGGGTGTAGATCTGCGTCGTGCCCATGCTGGCGTGGCCAAGCATCTCTTGCACGATTCGCAGATCAGCACCACCATCTAATAGATGCGTTGCTGCGGTGTGGCGCAGTGCATGTGGACCTGCGGGACCACTGCCACCTAACGGCTCTAACAATGACGCAACAAGCGCATAAACAGCACGGGTACTGAGCTTGCCGCCACGTGCTCCCACAAAGAATGCTGTGGTTGCAGGCTTCCCCTCAACCAAAAGCTTCCGCGACCTAGTGAGGTAATCCGTCAAGGCAGATGCTGCAGGAATTCCAAAGGGAACTACTCGTTCTTTAGAACCTTTACCCATCACGCGCACTGTGAGGCGATCGAGATCGACGTCCCCCATGCTCAATCCCACCAGCTCCGAGACGCGAAGGCCTGAGGCATAGAGCAATTCAATAATGGCGAGATCGCGCAATGCGAGGGGTTCCCCCTCGCTTGCTTTCTCCACCAAACCTTCAAAGATCTCGTCGAGTTGAGGCATAGAAATAACACGGGGCAATGACTGATCTGCCTTGGGCGACTTCAGTCGTGCTCCCGCATCACCCTCAGAGATCCCCTGCCTTCGCATCCACGCTGTGAAGCTGCGCACGCTTGCCGAGCGACGAGCAAGGGTTGTTTTGCTCAGCCCTGATTGTGCTGATTCATAGAGCCAGTCACGTAGGAACTCCAGAGTGATCCCATCAAGGCTCTTCACATTCCTTCGTTCGGCATAGTTTGCAAGATCTCGAAGGTCCGAGGAATAGGCCTTGATGGTGTGCTCGGAGTAGCCACGCTCAGCGCCCAGATAGGCGATGAAGCCGTCTAGGGCACTCTCAAGCTGCATACGTTCAAGGATGCCTCACTCTTCAGCTTCTGCAAGCTCTGACTCGCTCAGAGCAGGTGGCTGACCTGGCAGAAGTTCCAACATCTCCGACGCCGTCGTGACGCAGACGGCGTCATATTCACGCAGTAATCGGTGACATCCAGCAGACGACGCACTGGTTACCGGTCCCGGCACAACACCTAGGGGTCTGCCCAACGTTGCGGCATGGTTTGCCGTGTTGAGCGAGCCTGAACGCCATCCTGCTTCCATCACCACTGTTGCCTGGGTAGAAGCAGCAATGAGTCGATTGCGGAGTAAGAAACGCCACTTAGTGGGCGCATAACCACAGGGGGCTTCCGCCAACACAAGACCTGTCTCGATGATGCGTCCCAGCAATGCGTCATGGCCGCTTGGGTAGAACCGGTCGACGCCACCAGCGAGGAATGCCATGGTCGTTCCACCCACAGCAAGTGCTGAACGGTGCGCCATACCGTCGATGCCGTACGCGGCGCCAGAAACGATGGCCACTCCTGTTTCAGCAATGGCAGAGACCGTCTCCATCGTGACGTGTTCGCCATAGCCTGTGGAGGCACGAGCGCCCACAATTGCCAGTGAGTTCTCAAACTTTCCCAAAGTAGAGCGCTTCCCTCTTCCCCACAACACCAGGGGTGCATGCATGCCGAGATCATCCAATCCAACAGGCCACAGTTCTTGTTCAGGGGTAATGAGAAATGCCCCCAACTTGGCCGCATGCGTCACCGCATTGAGCGCATCACCTGAGCTCAATCGTGGCTGCCAGCGAGCAATCCCCTCGGCAAGGTCCTCAGTGAACTGAGAAGTGTCCAGCTCGAGTTCATCAAGATTTTCACACTGCGCAACGATTTCGTCGGCACGTAATCGTTCAATCAGGAACTGTAGCGACAGTTGTGGCCCGAATAAGCTGATGAGCCGTCCAGCGACTCTGTCACCCGGCTCAACCAACGTGCTCCAGGCTGCGCGGGCAAACCCCATGGCAATCTGTTCGGGTTCTGGATCTTCTGGCAGCACCTGCCGCATGTGTTCTTCAACGGCCAGACTGGGCAAACCACAAATTGTTGTCATGATGACCTCCGCAGAGAATCATCACGGCAGGGCTCAACGTCAGAGCGTCAAAGACAAAACTGTGTGATTAACCCGAGGTGACTCACAACTGTGGAGGACTACTCGTCGAGAGCGAGTTCCTTGGGGAGTTCAAACTCCTTCGAGGAGAGTTCCTCGACGTTGACATCTTTGAAAGTCAAAACGCGCACGCTCTTGACGAAGCGGTCGGCACGATACACATCCCAGACCCAGACATCGTTCATGGTGAGCTCAAAGTAGAAGTCGTGTTCTGCGTCGATGCGCTTCACATCAACCTCGTTGGCGAGGTAGAAGCGACGCTCTGTCTCGATGACATAGGAGAACTGACCGACCACGTCACGGTATTCGCGGTAGAGCGCAAGCTCGGCCTCGCGGTCGTAGTCGTCGAAGTCTTCTTCATCCATGGTGAGTCAATCCTACGTCTATCGCTTCGGTCTTACTTCACCCAGCTGGCGCGGTGATACGGAGTCAAACCACTGGTCTTGATGGCTTCCATGTGGACTGCCGCGCCATACCCCTTGTTGGAAGCCCAGCCATATTCAGGGTGCTGTGCATCTAACGACACCATGAGCTCATCTCGGGTCACCTTGGCCACGATAGACGCGGCTGAAACCACTGCGCAGTCTTGATCTGCTTTGACGCGGGTCATGACCGGAAGTTTGCTGGAGAGTGCTGGGTTCAACCAGTCATGCGCTCCATCGAGAAGGACCGTTGCCTCTCCAACGGGAACACCTGCCTCATGCAGGGAAATGAGCGCTCTGCGCGCAGCAAGGCCTAAACAGGCCGTGATGCCCAGTTCATCAATTTCGGCAGCTGACGCCTCTCCCACGGCTGTGGGGGCCCAAAGTTGAACTTCGGGGAACAAGGCGATGCGCTTCTTCTCAGAAACCAATTTGGAATCCCGGAGTCCAGCGGGAAATTCGGTCACACCTGGACGCAGTGCACACACCCCAACCATGACCGGTCCTGCCATCGCACCACGGCCCACTTCATCAATACCAATAATCAATGAAGCACCAGAAGCAAAGAGTTCCTGCTCAACGTTGAGTGTGGGTTCAGCTGGCATGGGTGTTATTTGGAAGTTGCCGGTTCAGGGACGTCAGCAAAGACTTCAGGGTAGTTGGAAAGCCAACCCCAGTGACTCATCGGCCAACTCAGCACAAAGGCGCGGCCCACAACATTGTCCATTCCAACGAATCCGCCACCGGGCTTATCGGTGTTGTATCGAGAGTCTTTGGAGTTGTAACGATTGTCACCCATGACAAACAAAGATCCTTCTGGCACGGTGACATTGAAGTCGATAGCAGAAGCTCTTGTCTCCCCTGCCGGGATGGTGATGTAGGGCTCGGTAATGGGAACACCATTGACCATGATCTTGCCGTCAGCAGAGCAGCACTGCACAGTGTCTCCGGGCAACCCAATCACGCGCTTGATGAGGTGATCATTGCTATCTGGCGAAGCCAGTCCAAAGAGGGAAAGAACCCATTCAGTACCAGCCTGGATTCCCGTGACCTCCACGGGAGGTCTGGCGGGAAGCCAACCACCAGGATCTTTGAACACCACGATGTCACCGTGATCAACAGCAACAGCCTTGGGCACCAGTTCGTTGACGATGACACGGTCATCAATCATGAGGGTTTGTTCCATCGAGGCAGAAGGGATGAAGAAGGAACGAACCAAGAACGTCTTCACCAAGAAAGAGACCAGGATGGCGATGCCAAAAATGACCAGAACATCCCGCAGAAAGAACAGGAATGAACGCATGGGAGAGCGTCTGGTGGGTGTTGCATCTGTCATGAATGTGTTTCTTTCTTCTGCTCCTCAAGTTTAGGTTGCCGTTCCCGACAAAAGCCTGTGTGGCAGATATGAAACACCGCAGGGAAAACAAAAGACCCCCGAGTGAATCGGGGGTCTTTCGGACAAGTCGACTTAGAAGTCGCGCTTCTCTTTGATCTTTGCCTTCTTACCGCGGAGGTTGCGCAGGTAGTACAGCTTGGCGCGACGTACGTCACCACGTGAGACGAGCTCGATGTGGTCGATAACGGGCGAGTGTACGGGGAACTTACGCTCCACACCTACCTGGAAGGAAACCTTACGAACGGTGAAGGTCTCGCGAACGCCTTCACCGGAGCGACCGATAACAACACCCTGGAAAACCTGGATACGAGAGCGGTTACCTTCGATGATGTTTACGTGAACCTTTACGGTGTCACCGGCGCGGAATTCTGGAATGTCGCTACGCAGCGATGGTGCGTCTACAGCGTCAAGAATGTGCATGATTTATCTCAATCTGTACAAGCCACAGGTCTCATACGTGAATGATGAAAAGTAAGTGTGCTGTGTTGTAAGTCTCAGTGCCCCCTGTGGCAGGGTAAGACCAACGGCACAAGGTTCAATTGTGCCAGAGATTTACTCAGGAAGTAAATCGGGGCGAACAGCCTTGGTGCGCTCAAGCTGCTGTTCGTGACGCCATGAAGCAATTGCACCGTGATTTCCCGACAGTAGGACCGGTGGAACTTCTAATCCGCGCCATTCGGCGGGCTTGGTGTAGCTGGGATATTCCAGCAAACCGTCTTCGTGACTTTCTTCCACCAGCGACTCAGGATTGCCCACCATGCCAGGGATCAAGCGCCCGACGGCCTCAATCATGGCCAGAGAAGCTACTTCCCCACCGTTCAAGACATAGTCACCCAACGAAATGGGACGAACACGAATACGAGTGGCGAAGTGATCACTCACGCGCTGGTCAATACCTTCGTAACGTCCACAGGCAAAGATGAGCTGCTCTTCTTCTGCCAGTTCTTTGGCAACTGCCTGCGTGAACTGCTCGCCTGCCGGTGAAGGCACGATGAGGACAGGGTTTTTGGAGCTTTCGGGATCATCCAGAATCGCATCCAGGGTGTCCCCCCAGGGCTCAGGCTTCATCACCATGCCAGCGCCCCCGCCATAGGGAGTGTCGTCGACGGTGCGGTGCTTGTCTGTGGTGGCATCACGAAGGTCATGCACGCGGGTATCAATCAACCCCGACTGGCGAGCTTTACCCAGAAGCGACACATCCAGAGTGCCGAAAAACTCCGGAAAGATCGTCACAATGTCGATGCGCATTTAGGCCTCGGCAGTTTCCTCGGCAGGGGCATCCTCGTCATCCTCAGGCAACTCTTCAAAGAGTCCGCCAGGAGGAGTGAGGGTAACAATGCCCTTCTCAATGTCCACTTCAGGAACAATGGCCTTCACAAAAGGAACCATGACATCGCCGTTGGCGGTCTTGATAACCAACAGATCTTGTGCGGGGAAGTGATCTACGCGAGCAACCGTTCCCACTTCAACACCGTCACGCACAGCCTTGAGACCGGTGAGCTGGTGGTCATACCAGGCTTCAGGGTCTTCAGGCAGGACGCTGGTGTCGTGCTCCACCCAGAGAATGGCCTTGATGAGGGACTCTGCCGCCGTGCGGTCCGGAACGTCCTTGAAGAAGGCAACGGGGTGTGAGTTGTACCAGCGAAGTTCAATCAGCTCAATGTTCTTGCCATGCCAGGGAGATTCTTCCGGCACCTGAACAGAGAAAATGGCCCCGGGCACAAAGCGCTTCTCGGGCTCATCGGTATAGAGCTCGACCTTGATAGCACCTTTGAGGCCGTGGGCCTTGGTGAGACGACCGACGCGAAGTTGGGTCTGTCTAGATTCAGCGGTCACGTTTAAGCGTCGGTGTCGACGACGTCGACACGAACGTTGCGACCATCAGCCAGGGCGTTCACAACAGTGCGAATGGCCTTGGCAGTGCGGCCTGAACGGCCAATAACGCGGCCAAGGTCCTCGGGGTTCACATGAACCTCGAGGACCTCACCACGATTGTTCGAACGCACAGCAACCTTCACGTCATCGGGGTTCTCTACGATGCCCTTGACGAGGTGCTTGACTGCTGATGCGAGCATGTTGGTTAGGCCTGTTCCTCGCCAGCTGCTTCTTCAGCAGCCTCAACGATTTCCTCAGCCTCGGCAACAACCTCAGCTGCTACCTCTTCAACAACAGCTTCAGCTACAGCCTCTTCGACGATTGCTTCTGCAACTGCCTCGACTACTGCTTCCTCAGCTGCGGCCTCTACGACGGCTTCTTCAGCAGCTTCAACAGCTGCCTCTTCCTTCTTAGGTGCCTTCTCAGTCTTTGGAACGAGAACGGGCTTCTTCTTGGTGTCGACAACGAATGCAGCCTTGGGCTCAGCAACCTTGATGGTGCTCTTTGCATTCTTGTCACCCTTGAAGATTCCCCAGTCACCGGAGAGCTTCAGAAGTGCTTCGACCTGCTCGGTTGGCTGTGCGCCAACGGAGAGCCAGTACTGAGCACGGTCTGACTTGACCTCGATGAACGAAGGGTTCTCGGTGGGGTGGTACTTACCGATCTCCTCGATAACACGACCATCGCGCTTGGTGCGCGAGTCTGCTACGACGATGCGGTAGTAAGGCGCGCGGATTTTACCCATGCGCTTCAAACGAATTTTGACAGCCACAATTCTCCTGTGAGTGATGTGTAGTGGATGAACTGACGACCGTGAGCGTGGGGGCACACTCGGTACAAGCTCTAAGGGATTCAAGTCATATCTGATTAGAGGGTCGGATATGAATCAAACTCGACTTCCTATTCTGGCAGGTTTGACCAGCTTTTGGCTAATCGAGTGGCTTAGCGGTGGAGTTTTTTGGCAGTAATCACGCCCGTGTCAAAGCCGAGCAGGTGCAATCCACCGTGGAAGCGGGCGTGCTCCACCTTGATGCAGCGGTCCATCACCACAGTGAGGCCCTTTTCTTCACCATAGCGAGCTGCTTCTTCGTTATAGATACCGAGCTGAACCCAAATTGTCTTGGCGCCGATAGCGAGCACATCATCGATGACAGCCGGGATGTCGCTGCCCTTGCGGAAAACATCCACGATGTCAGGAACTTCTGGCAGTGACGCGAGATCTGGATAGACCTTCTCCCCCAGGATTTCGTCGGCATTGGGGTTGACGAAATAAACCCGGAGATCACTCGAGGACTGCAGGTAAGTGCCCACGAAGTAGCTGGAGCGTGCAGGGTTGGGAGATGCGCCGACGATCGCCACAGACTTGGCACCGTTCAAGATGCGCTGACGAGCCTTCGCATCGGGACCAACCCAGGTGCGCTGTGACTTCAGGAGCTTGGCCAACGGAGAGTTTGCGGGCAGTTCGCAACTCAAACCATTGGCGAGCTGGGCATTGATGACGTCAGCCATTACTTTCCCTCCACAGCTTTGGTGAGTGCCTGATCGAGGTCGTAGATGATGTCTTCCACGTCCTCGATACCCACCGACAAACGGACAATGCCTGGGAGAACACCCGCATCCAGCAGTTGCTGATCGGTGAGCTGGGCGTGCGTCGTGGAGGCAGGGTGAATGACCAAAGTCTTGGCATCACCGATGTTGGCAACATGGCTAGCCAGGTCAACCGACTCAATGAACTTGCGTCCCACGTCACGGCCACCCTTGACCGAGAAGCTAAAGACAGAGCCAGGACCCAGGGGCAGATACTTCAGACCGCGCTCGTAGTGCGGGTGACTGGGCAGACCTGCCCAGTTCACAAACTCGATACGGCTGTCTTGTGCCAGCCAGTTAGCAACTACGCGAGCATTGTCGATGTGTGCATGCATGCGATAGGGCAAGGTCTCAACACCCTGCGCAAGTGTGAAAGCAGACTGTGCGGAAAGAACAGGACCGATGTCGCGCAGCTGTTCCGCACGCAAACGAGTCAAGAAGGCATATTCACCAAAGTTCCCACCCCAGGTGAGCCCACCATAGGAGGCAACCGGCTCGTCAAAGAGGGGGAACTTGTCGGTATTCCAGTCGAAACGACCAGATTCCACGACAACACCACCCAACGTCGTTCCGTGTCCACCCAAGAACTTGGTTGCTGAGTGAATCACCACATCTGCACCCCATTCAATAGGGCGGCACAAATACGGTGTGGCAATGGTGGAGTCAATGATCAAGGGGATGCCGTGAGCGTGAGCAACCTCAGCAAGTCCCTCGATATCTGCAATCTCACCAGAAGGGTTTGCCACCGTCTCGGCATAGATCAGCTTGGTCTTCTCGGTAATCGCCGCTGCGTAGTCTTCGGGGTTTGCCGACTGCACAAACGTGGTCTCCACACCAAAGCGACGCAGCGTCACATCGAGCTGAGTAATCGAACCACCGTAAAGGTTGGCAGAGGAGACAATGTGGTCACCCTGCCCCACAAGTGAAGCGAAGGTGATGTACTGCGCGGAGAGACCACTAGCTGTTGCAACGGCACCGAGACCACCCTCGAGGCTTGCCACGCGCTCTTCAAACGAGGCAACCGTGGGGTTCGACACACGCGAGTAGATATTGCCGTACTTCTGCAGGGCAAAGCGTGCTGCCGCATCTGCAGTGTCGTCGAAGACGAAGGCACTTGTTTGGTAGATCGGAAGCGCACGAGCACCCGTAGTCGAGTCGGGGATGTTTCCTGCGTGGATTGAGCGGGTTTTGAACCCGTATTCGCGATCTGCCATGCCTCCAGAGTATTGAGAACTGGGGAATCTTCGCTCTGGAGGATGTCATAGAGCGTCATATGAGCAACCGGGGAATCTCAGTCTCGGCGAGAATAGAAATATGGAACAAACCCGCTACCAAGTTCGCTTCGATTGGGCTGCCGCTGGCGCCCATGCGATTGGCACAGATGCAGACGTCATTGTCTGGGTTGATGCTCTCCCCGAGCCTGGTTCCGAGCTTGACCTCAGTGCTCTCCCCCCAGGCCCAGCAGTTGTTCTCACCGACCTGAGCTCTGCACACGCGGTTGCCCAGTGGGTGATTGACCTGCAAGTGAAACTGGCCAAGCGCATTCTCATTGCTGTTGTTGCTGCAGGCTCTTCTCGCAACGGCCAGCTCCGCGTCACGACCGAAGACCTTCTCGCAGCAGGTGCTGTGATCGACCAGCTTGCAGCGCTGGGCTTGGACGCAACATCCCCCGAAGCCGCTGCTGCAGAAGCTGCATATCGTGGACTTTCGCGCGCAACCTCACACTTACTCACTGCCGTCACCACGACAGCAACAACAGAACCTCAGCCAGAACAGCTGAAAGTGAACACTGCCTTCACAGCAGCTGAAGTGCGAGTTATTCGCGCGTAAGGATTAGTTGTCCTTGGCCTCGAAGTTCAACGAGATCGAGTTCATGCAGTAACGGTCACCGGTGGGTGTGCCGAAACCGTCGGGGAAGACGTGACCCAGGTGTGAACCACACTTGGCACAGAGAACCTCAGTGCGTTCGATACCGAGAGAAAGATCGGGGCGAAGCTCGACTGCTTCGGGGCGAACGGATTCGTAGAACGAAGGCCACCCACAACCAGAGTCAAACTTGGTGCCAGCAGTAAAGAGCTCGTTGCCACATGCCTTGCAGGTGTAGACACCAGCGCGGTCCTCGTCGAGGAGTTCACCAGACCATGCACGCTCTGTCGCTGCTTCGCGCAAGACGGCGTATTCCTCAGCAGAAAGCTCTGCCTTCCACTGGTCTTCGTTCTTCTCTACTTCGTAAGCCATGGTGAAAGTCTAGAGCTCTTCGTCAATGTGGACTAAGCCCAACGACGAACAGCCCACTTCTCGAACAAGCCCAACAGAGCATCTGTCGTCTTACCAAAGACGGCAAGCAGAATGATGGCCAAAATCACACGATCTGTGCGGCCATTGTTTTGAGAATCAAGCAAGAGGAAACCAAGACCGGCAGAGGACGCAATCAACTCTGCAGCGACGAGGAAGAGCCAGGACTGGGCCAAAGCAAGGCGCAGACCTGAAATGACGGAAGGAACAACCGCAGGCAGTTGAACGGTGGTGAAGAGCTGAACACCGGAGAGCCCGAAAGCACGTCCAGCTTCAACGAGCTGCTTGTCCACGTGGCGCAACGCAGCTGCCACGGTTGTATAAACAGGGAAGAACGCGCCAATGGCAATCAAGGTGATTTTGGACTCTTCACCAATCTTGAGCCAGAGCAGCAACAAGGGCACCCATGCAAGGGATGGGACGGCGCGGATAGCGCCGAACGTTGACCCGAAGAAGAAGTCCCACACTCTGGCCAAACCAACGATTGCACCGAAGAACAAACCCAAGCTGGCGCCGATAGCGAAACCGATCAGTACTCGCTGAACAGAGATGCCGATAAATGGACCTAGCAGACCGCGCTGAATCAAATCAACACCAGCGAGCCACACCATCTCTGGCGAAGGAAGCTGGCCTACGGTGAAAATACCGAGGCTTGAGGTGAGCTGCCATGCCAACAAGATGGCAATCGGCAGGATGGAACTGATGAGGAGTTGCCCGCCTCGGGTGGACGTGAAGCGAGCACGACGAACCGATCCCCCACCCTGGCGGGCAGCCTTCCCTCGGGCTTGTGCCCTAGGTGTGAGATCGGTCGTCGTGCTCATGCTTCGTATTCCTTGTGATTACTTCAGGCGAATTACTTCGCTTCAGCAGCTTCGGTAGCCTTCACGTCGATGTCCTTGTAGGACTTCTTGATGAAGGTGGTGTCGTAGAGCGTCTTCAGTGCTTCATCGACCTGTGCCTGGTTAGCAACGAAGGGTTGTTTAGCGTTCATGGGGTGTCCTTAGAGATTCTCTGTCAGTTTGTTTGTTGTTGCGTTATGGGGCAATGCATAAAGCGTGGGTGTGGTGTACGGGTCCGTGCCCGGTTCGCGGTGTACGACTAATGTGTAATTCATCGGCGCGACGAATTGCTTGCTGTAGCCAGGTGTGTGCGTGGGCAACGGCGGTAGGGATGTCGGCTGTTTGTGGGATCAGCGCCGTGATCGCGGCTGATAAGGCGCACCCAGTGCCGTGCGTGTGGCGTGTATCGAAACGCTCGGCGCGCAGTTCCATCATACGATCACCATCGTAAAGCAGATCGATGAGTTCGCCGCCGGGCAGGTGGCCACCCTTGAGCAGTACCCAGCGTTCGCTGGAAAGCGGCAGCAGTTCGCGCAGGCGTTCGGCGATACGGTTTGGTGCTGTCTTAGTCATGATCAGCAGCGAACCAAAAGTGAATGCCGCCAATACCGGAACGGTTCCCCAAATGGTGATGGTGTTGTAGAACGGAACTGAGATCAGCCAACCAAAAATACCGCCGCTGTATGCCAGGGTCCACTCGCCGTCGTAAGGCTGAACTACCTTGCCATCGTGCAAGAAAAATACGTGGAAGAAACCGCTGATCGAAACAATAAAGAGGAACAGGCCAATTCCGATTCGGCCGTTATCG
>ERZ650308.1550-NODE-1550-length-11822-cov-35.909663_pt1 | contig 11822 bp, 11 predicted proteins | sample MGYA00376244_ERZ650308 | MGnify/ENA primary metagenome ERZ650308 (study PRJEB26733, sample SAMN07839295) | wastewater metagenome | biome: small river; feature: stream; material: water | place: USA: North Carolina | collected 2016-04-26 ...
GCGGCCACTGCTCCGACCCCCGTATCCAGGGCGTCATTGCCAAGTTCGAGCGCCGCCGAAGCCGCGGCGTAGGGGAGAAGATCGGACGCTTGCCCTCCCTTGCCCGTGGCCACCTGCTCCTGCCGCATCTGCCCGAGTTCGGACAAGAACGATGCCGCGGTGGACCCAAGGAACCCACCGATCGTACCGCCGACCAAGGCGCCCACAGGGCCGCCAGCGGTTCCGATCGCCGTACCAATCCCGCGACCAATCGCAGCCCCTCCGAGCGCACCCGCAGCCGACAGCGGGGCGGAAGACGCCAGGCTCTGCGAGATGTTGAACTGCGTTTCATCGGCATACCCCGCCCCCGGCTGCGCACCCGGGGCAGCGGCGGCGGCCCGCTCCGAAATCCCCGCTCCGGCCTGACGCAGGCCCGCCCCCACAGCCCCCCCGCTAAGGGCCTCCCCAAGCGCACCAGCGCCCTGCACCGTCATCCCGAGACCAGAGGTAGCGCCCTGCACCACGTCGCTCCCTGTGGGCGCAACGCGGGCGGCAGGCGCGGGCGTCTGGTCATCGAGCGTGCCGGCGTCCATGCGGGCCATAATCGTATCGAACATGGTAGAGGCCATGCGTATTATTCCTCTGACGATGTGCCGCCGATTCCGGTAGTAGGTTGCGTGGTTCGCTGACGAGTCGTCCTCTGGCGGTATGCGCGGAGTAGATACTCCTCACGTAGCTTCGCCTCGTCAGACGTGCCGAACTCAGCTTCGAGCTTAGCCCTCTCCTCCGGCTTACTCATAGCGGCGTCAAAGTATCGGTTTATATCTGATGTGATATTCGCGCGTAGGGCGGCCGACGCAGCTTCGGGAGTAACCCCCGATCCGACGTACTTCCCCTGTACCGCGGTATGAATGATACCCGCTTTATTTTCAGGAGTAGGATTACCCGCTATCTTACCAAACACAACGGGCACCTCCTCCGTAGTAACCCTACCTCTACCCGCGACATCCGCAGCTAATTTAGCGCGTCCGAGGTCGAGGCGATCGGCCTCTCGCTTATCCTCTGCCGCTAGCCTAGCATTAGCAGAATCGGCGCCGATCCGAGCAACGGCTAAGCTAGTAGCGTCCCTAGCAGCCGCCTGACTTGCGTTAGCCCGCTGCTGCGTAATATCGGCGATATACTTCGCTTGGGTGTTCTTAGACAACCCCGAAGAACGAACGCTGCGGATGGCAGCATCGAACGGGTCTTCCTCTCCGACGATCCGCGGAGGGCCGCCGCGCGGATTAAGCGCCTGCATGTCCTTAGTAATCTGAGACACCGTAGCTACCGTATCAGCTAGCCCCGGGTCAACCGCCTGCCCACCAAATGTAGTCTGCCGTGGGGTGCCGTCCGGGTTGTAGATATCCGGCCGCTGAGCCGCAAGCGTTGTACCCATAGCGTACGCTGGGGCGGAATTGAACCCGATACCGGAAGTACCTCCGGGAACGGTACTAAGCACGGGGACGCCGGACGAATCATTGCGGTAATACGTGCCTCCAGCGTACGGAACGGCTATCTCGGGGGAGGTAGTAACTGGCACGGATGGAGGCGCACTATTATCCGGGGCAGCCAAAACCCCAGTAGGAACGTAATGATGGTCTGGATACGGCCCGTCGTTAATAAACACGTTATCTCTACGGGGATACCCCATCATGTAGTCTCTAGCATCTACCGGGTGAGCCAATACCCGTCCAATAGCAGCGATTCCTTGCGCCGCTGCGTCACGAGTAACAGCCGCGTCCTCGTACGGGCGGTTTGCAGCGCGGACGCCGGCCTCCGGTTGCCCCCCTACCTGATTCATAGACCGCTCATATAAGGCCGCCCTATCTATAGGTAAGCTACCTCGCGGCCCGCTAACAGGCGCCCATTCTTGTATCGGGTAAGAAAGCACCCCAGTTTCAGGGTTCGCCGGAAGGGTCGCCGCCGGTGTACTAGGTATGGCAGCCGTCGGGATAGTAGCGCCCTGCAACGCAAACCCGCGCGCGTTCGGATCGTAGTTAACCGATGCCCCCGCGTCGCTAGACCCGGATAGCCACTGGAAGAACTTCTCCAAACGGGTAGGCGGGCGCGGAGTAGACTCCGGGTACAAATCCTGCATCATGTCACGTTCTTGCGTATTCGGCATCCAGCCCACTCCTCCAGGAGAAGTACGCTGTACAGGAGCAGGAGCCGGCGCAGGAGTAGGCAGCAAATCTTGCCGCGGAGCTACAGGCTCCGGAGGTTCCGGCCAACGACCGATCGGGCGGCCGTTCGCATCATACGCGCCACGAGGCATCGGTCTGTAATCAGCCATAATCGTAACCCTCAGTAATCCGCCCGGAAGCTCCAGTCCACGCGCCAGTCCGTACCCTGGCTGTTCGTGTACTGAGCGCGGTCTTCAAACCCAGTGCTCGCGTGTAGCGCAGAAGTAGCGCCCGCCGCCAACTGAGCATACGTCTGTGCGATCTCCCCCATAGCTTTTTCTATAAGCTGAAGGTTCGCAATCATCACGTTGTTTTCGATCTCTGACCCACGTAGCTCCATCGTGACTCGTTGAACAAGCGCCTGGACCTTAGCGCCAAACACATCGGCTTCCGCCTTCAGGGCCTCTGCGTCAGCGTTACGGTCCCCTATATAAATCGACGCCTCCGCCTTATAGATGTCTGTAATCGCCCCTAACGCCTGCTGAATACACAACGTGTACTTCTGAATCTGCATATCTTGGGCGCGAGTCATTGCCTCGAAGCTAGCCTGCAACGTAGCGTTAGCTACCTCCTGCTGAACGCGATCAAGCTGCGCATTGAGCATACCCGGCGGAAGGCTAAACCCCGCAGCAGACCAGCGGGAGGCGGCCTCGTCAGACAGCCGCATGCCCTCAGCTACGGCCCTGTCAGCCGCGCGGGCGAACGTAGCTGCCTCATACGCACGCCGTACCGCCGGATCAGGGTCTGACAGCCAATCGAAGATAATCTGCGCCGCGGCCGCTCCGGGGATACTCGGGGCTTCAGGGCGCGCACCCGCCAAGGGAATAGGTCGGGTGAACGTAGGGTCTACCCAGGACGTGTCAAGCGCCGCCGGAATGATGGACGACGGGAGCGTTTTTAGGTCATTCAGTGCGGCGATGGTCCTGTTTATAAAGTCTTGTCCGCGGTCGAGCAAGACTCCGAACAGGGCCTTTGTTTCTGCTGCGGCCCCAGTAGTAGGAATACCTAATACTGGGGCATTAGGCGCTTCTGGGACCGAGGCAGCCATCAGGGGTTACCTTCCGTAATTACAATGCTAAGCCCGTTAACGGGGTTTAACGCTGTAATAGTAGTTGACGCCATAGTGCCGTCCCCCCCTCCGCCAGTAGCAGTAATACTTCCGTCCATGACAAACGTACCCGCGGAATCCACGAACCGGAACCACGTTGCCGTACCGCTGTTATCCGCGCTAGAATCCGCCGTAATAACGTTAAACGTAATGACCCCGTTACTAACAACGGCGCTCGGGTCCGAGAAGGTAAGCTCCGCAAGCAGAGTAGTTACGGCGCCTCCAGTAGCAGGGCGCGTACCGTTGTAAATCCTACACTTCCCGGGGCCGGAGCCGGCGTCAATAGCGGCGACGATTTGCGCAGCCCGGGCAGTACGGAGGGTAGTAGCGAAACCGAGAGCCATAATTACACACTCCTAGACAGAGGGATTACATGTGGGGCGCAGCGTGTAAACTCCAACGACCCGCCAGTTACATTCGATACGCGGTATTGCCAAAAGTGCGAAGGCAGCCCGCGCCCGAGAGGAAGGCATGCGGACCGGTCCACCGGCGCGGTAGGCAACGAGAGGGTAAACGCCTCCGTACGACGGAGCCCATCTGTAGAAGTATACACGGAGACCGCGAGCCCGGAATCCCCGGAAAAATCGAAGTACATCCGAGGGGTACGCGACATCATATGCCCGCCAAAATCGAGCATACCGGTGAGAATGTGGGCTTCGATATTCACCCCGCTATCGCTGCCGCCGCCAAGCAGATATAGCCCGTCACTGCTAGCAGCAAAATAACTTCCGCCTATGCGAGCGTAAGAGTTAAACGGGAACTCCGTATACTCCGTAAAAGAGTCGTGGTCTGGGTGATACACATACGTACAACTTATGTTGTTACCGGCAACCACATCCTCTGTAATAGCCGCTATAGATAGACCGGGGACCGCTAAGAAGTACGCAGCGCCTACGGCGTTATCCGTGCTGGTGTTAATAGCTAGCGAAGCACCATTGCCGAATACAGCGGTAGACGTAACGGAGTCTGTAGTACCAATTATGGAAATAACATTGCCGGAACGAAAAACCGCGCCCCCGATACTATTTTCTGTAGTAGCTGAAATAGATAGCGATGGGGGGGATAGGAAAATAGCCGCCCCTACGGCGTCCCCGGTAGTAGTATCCACGGAAAGGCTAACGGGGTTTATGTATACCTCCGCTGTGAACCCCGAAAAACTTCCGACGCTATAAATACTATCGGCGTCCGTTATGTACCCGGCGCAGACTATTTCCGGCATCGCTGCTGCTAACCACGCAACGTCATTACCGGCGGTGCCGCCTATAGACACCGAATACAATTCTACCTCGGGTAAGACTAGTGCGGGCGGCGACTCCCGTTCTACTGTGATATCTATGCAATCCAGCGTAAATTCCGCTAGCCAGCCGGATGCTGCGTTGTATTCCGGTAGTAGGTCCGGTGTCCCGTCTACAGACGCAAGTGTGAATTCCGGAATCCGCAAATCACAATAAATAAGCTCCGCACTATCACTAGCGTATAAGCGAAGCTCCGGCATGGCTGCGGTTAGCCACGTATCAGGGTCGCCCGCTTTAAGACTGAATTCCGGGATCTGCGTAGCTAGCCAACTATCAACGTCGGAAGCGGATCCTTGAAGTCCGGGGATAGGCGCGTTTACCGTCGGGTTAGACGTGACTGTGCTGGTGAATGTGGGCACAGACCCAGAAAACTGCGCATCTACGACTGAATCATTACCCGCGTAAAGCGACGCATCAGCGATTAGATCGACACCGGAAAAACCGGAAATCTCCTCCGTAGCAAAAGCGACATACCCGCCGACCATATACAGGATTAGCCCGCCGGTACGGGCCACAGAGAGAACTGTGGTATCGGCGTATGAAACAGCATTACCGAGTAGCTGTCCGCGCGAGACCGCCTGTACGCTGCCATGCTGGCAATATAGCCCGTACAATATCTCTCGATATCCAGCGCCGGCGTCGCTATCAGACAAGCCACAAACAACACCGGTCACTCCTACCGGTATTTTGAACGACAACGCGCCGTCGCCGGCTAAATGGCCTATTGACCTGGCCCCGCCGGTCCACCCGACTGATCCTTGTATACGCAGAGACGCCGGCGTCGGGGGGCGAGGCGGCACCCATTCGCGACGATATACCGTGGCATACGCCGGTAGACACTGAACACGCAGTTCCACGCGCGTGTCAGTCCAGTAATATCCGGTTACATCATAGATGGTGTTGCCCGCTGAATCCGCCCCTACCGCCTCTCGCACTAGAGTGGCGCCGGCAGGTACGTTACGAGTCCCCTCTCGTAACGGCCTGAATGTTCCGGCATTCACCGTGACTGGCGATGCGTAGCACTGTGACCCGGACTCTACATACGCTGCCGGTACGTCCCTATAATATCCGGGCGCACCCGGATCGCCGGGGGTAACCTCCGTAAATCCAGATGTCTTACGTAGAGTTGTCATGTCAGCGGGTACTTATTACGATCCGATGGGGAACGCGAGGGTAAATGCGTTGAGAATCTTCTCGTTCCCGGACACCAGCGCCGGAACCGTCCAGATCATATCGGCGTTAGCGATACCGATAGTCCCCTGGATACGCTTCGCCGTCGTCGATGATGCGCCGGTGTCTCCAGACGGAACCCATCGGAAATAGTTGGCCGTACCGCTAGTAGCGACAGTGCCTTTCCATGTTGCTCCGGATGGAATACCGAATGCTCCGCCAGAGGCAGTAGAGTCTAGGACAAGCCCCGATCCGGTGCCGGTCAGCGAAATCGTAAGTAGCAGCGTTCCAGTTTCCGCCGCATCTGCGTCAGCCGGAAGAGTCGTGGCGCTGTAAACCTTGATAGTACCGCCATCAAGCTGAGACTTAACAGACCCAGTAACAAGAATACCATTACGTAGTCCAGTCGAGAATTTCATGTTACGCCCTCATATGTGTTCGGCGAGGCCGATACGCAGATCAATAACCGGCCTCGAAGAGCCCGGTAAATTAGGAATCGTGGTTAACAGGCCCATTGCATCCGCAGAAATATCAACGCGAACCGATAAGGCATCGTCGAAGTCATCCAACCCTGATGCGAATGACGTGGACAGCCGAACCCAACCAGCGACGCCGCTTTCTTGGAAATAAGCTACCCACGGAGCGGAGTTAATCGCCGCCCCCATAGCATCACCAGACCACTGTAGCCCGTTTACTGCCGGCAAATATGGCCCTCCGTCTGTCGTAATATACCCAATCCTAGTACCAGTAGCTGCGTCTTCGGGGTGCGCAGGCATATCCCCCGAGTAAATACGCATAACTGAGTTTTTCATCAGCAGCGTGAACGGCGCCGCTGATATTAGACGGTTCCTCAGTTCGATGCTGGAACGTATCACGATTCGTTGCTCCGAACATAGCTAGTCCAAAAGGACGACGCTGCAAATTGCAAGCGCACCCTTTTCCCAGTAGGTAGCCGTGGCAAAACATATCCGCCTACGTCGTAAGCGATGTGATCACCTAGCGAGAAAAGGTCAGGTAAGGCGGGTGTGGACGCCGCAGTGTTCCAGACTAGCGTGGGGCTATACGAAGAAAACCCAGATGTGCTTGAGATTACGAACAATAGCGGAGTTATAAGCGCAGTTCCCAGTTCGTCCGGGGAATACAGATCAAAATACTCCCCGCTTTGAGGGTTTGGATCAAAGGGTCCACTGCGGTATGTGAAGTTTATGTAAGCCCCTACATCCCCGAATGAGTCCAACGCCAACCAATCAAATACGCCATCTCCTTCTGCGGAAACCACAAATGATCTGGCTTCGATTAGATATTCCGGAGAAATTGAAGCAAGCGTAGTGCCGTGCGTAGAACCATCGTAGAACCCAATCGTTATTGTTTCACCAATAAAACTCACGATATCGCCCTCCACCAGAATATGGATTGCGCCGCAAGAATCGGCGCATCAACCGACAAGCTGCGACTCCACGAGCGTGACGACAGTGAAGCCGGGCGAAATTGCTCGTCGTACTCGCTAGCGTTGAAAACATAGCGGGCACTATAAATTGCCTCGCCCCTATCATCCGCCGTTGACACTTTGAAAGACGTCGCCCCGTATGGCCTAACTTTCAGAGCAAAATCAGAATACTGCCACTCATGACCGAACGCCGCATTCAGCGAGTCAATATGCCGTAGCCGATGAAGCTCGTCCAATCTGCGCACGGCGATTACATCCATGGTCACAGAACCAAACCCTTCAATGGCGTAGGTATACGGGGCCTCACCTGACGATATGAAGACCCCAGTATACGTCATAGTCGGAGCGGTGCAAACCGCGTAGTGGCCGTCCGGATGCACGGTCATAGCACGTATTGAATCGGAGTCGTTGTACGCTGCCGCAACCGGCCCATACCGCCAAAGCCCGGAATCAACAAGGGTCGCGCCATTTCCTGCTGTAATCGAGGCCCTGGCAACACGAGAGATCGGCTCCTGCTCCCCGATTTCAAGCCTGTGCATACCTGCGGGGATGTCTATGTCCTGCCACTGCGTGAATGCGCCAGAGTTACTATCTACCCGCTCAGTAAGCACTCCGTCAAAGTAGACGAGGATGGACACATCCAGCGTGTGTGCAATACGCGACCCGGGGTCCAAAGTCTGACGCCAAGACTTCACCACGAAGCATCCGGAAAGGGCGCGCAGGTCGAACCCCGCGACCCCCGTCCACATGAAATCGTTCAGCACCTCTGCGCCTGCGACCCGCACATGGCTGTCGTACAGCTTACCGCGAAACGCCGCGGCTTCGCCCTCACGACCTACACTCAGCACAGACGACGTGCGCCAGTCGAGCGGGTTGAACTCGTCCGGGACATAAATGTCAATGGTCGCCAGTACTAGCGCGCCGTCACTCCATGCGTAGTCGGCCGCCATGATCCCGCAGCCGAGATCGGCTGTGCGCCGTGCCCGAAACAGGGTAACGATTGGCCTGAACTCGTCGCGCGCTCGCCCGGTCAGTTCTACCGACAGCGACATTTCTACGAGGCCGCCAGCGTCGAGTAGCAGTGGCGACGACTCCTGCGTGCCAGAATCCAGAAATACGCTGGTGCGCCGCTCGCCGTAAATCACGGCGGCGCCGGAGTCCACAACTGGCGCGTGTCGCTCAAATACAACCGCGCAGAGTTTAGTACCGTCCGGGGAGAACCGCCATTTATACGCGGCGCGCTCAGAAACATCGCCGTCATCTGGCCCGAGAAACACCCATGCCGGCAGCGGCATCTCAACGGCCTGCGCTACGCCGCCGGGAGCCGTCACCCATAGCCGAGAATACGAATCCACCGCTACCAGAAGATCACGCTCACCATACGCCGGGTGCGATGCCCGGATAACGCCGTGGCCATGCACGGCATCCAGGCCCGGCATGCGCACCGTGATACCGTCGGCGTCAATACTGCTATACCAGAGCAAGGGCGCACCGTCACCACGCTCAGCGTATGGGTGCGCCGCCGAAACCTGCCTAGCGCGCGTCCCGCTATTGTGCCCAGACATGGCCACGGCAGCCGCGCCGTCCATGCGCGGACCAAATAATACCCGTGACGAACGCCACCCTTCACGCGCCCCCGCATCCGGCCAAAATGCCTCAGGGCTAGCAAAAGTCGAGTCCGGCAGTATCACAGGCTGCGGGTTGAATAGCTGACTAGAAACATCAAATGCAGGCCAACCCCCCGTTTCAAGTGTAGAACCGGATGCGGCCGGAATAGCGACCATCTGCGCGTCTTCGTTTATAGCAAACATTACACGTACAGCATCCCCGAATGGTGTGCCATCCGTATCACGATACAGAGCGGGACCAGTACTCAGGAACTGGTACACTACCCTGACTTGCCTTTCTTGCACACCCACCGACACTTCGGGCGCCAGACGTATATCCACTATGGGCCGTCCGCCGGAAAACCTAGCGTACATAGCCCACCCGTTGCCCTGCCGGTACACCCCCTTCGTTGCTACGTTTGGGTGTACCGCTTGTAGCTGCCCAAGGAACGTACGTGCAAGCCCCTCCAAGTCGGAACTTACAGTAGAGCCGGGAGCGTAGCGAAAGTGGACAGGGCCTAAGTATCTCATCCTGTAGCGTCTTCTAACGTAGCGTTTACACTAAACTCATACGGAGCTAATGGCGGTACTACCTGCGTAATACCGCGCTCGGGATCAGATGTATCCTGCCATAGCGTAAATACTACTGATCGCGACCCGCGAAGTTGTCGTGTTAGCGTAGTACCCGCCGAGAACTGTCCGGCCTTAAACCGCCCCGCGGCCATAGGAGCAACCTGCCCACCAGATACTCCCTGATAGAACACCCCATTAGTACCAAGCCAGCAAGTAACTACCTGCCCTTTATCGACAACATACTTCCGTTCAAGACGGATCATAGTTCCCGGAACTACTCCGGCGTAGTCAAGCCGGATCACCTTGAACTGCATTGGGTCAGTACCTTGTAAAAAGTACACCCCCTTTTCTGTACCTATGTACCACCCGTCGCCAGTGCATTCGATGCCGGTAACAGGAGAATCGAACGCCATCGTGTTATACGCGACGTTGAATAGCTCGTAATTAAGCGGCTCAGAAAATAATACGTAATTATTAGCCGCAATAAAGACGCGCCCATAATCTACGCGAATGAACGCAGCGCCAGTCGGAGGGGCTAAGAATAACGTACTAAGCTCACGCCCCCGCTTGAGATCGCCGGCCTTAATTTCACACCCGCCGAGCCCAAGGTCTAACTTGCGGCTAAGATATAACTGCTCCCCGAACGGCAGAGAACAATACACGTAGAAGCTAGTAATATCTGATCGCCCGCTTGTAGGCACACCCGCGACTACTATCTTCTGCCCATTTGATACGTCAACCTCTACGAATCCGAGGCAGCCAGACTCTCGCCCATCGGCCGTAACGCACGTAACTGCGATACGATAGCGTCCTTCAGTGAGGTCGCCGCTACCAACCGTGACAGACGGCTTTGGAGGGACGGGGAGCCCCCAGTAATTCCAGGCCCCATCCGACTTCACCCGCCCGCAGCGAACCCCATCCGACCACAATACCTCGCCATTAACATATGCGTAGCAAACCTGCTCATTCGTAACGGTAGTAAGTTGCGTAAACGCCCCCTGTTCAGACACCCGGCATAAGTACCCATTACGGACGCAAAGCCCGAAGGGCATGCGAGAATCCGCCCATAAAGACGTAACCCGCCCAGGGGATACCAAGGAGTACCCGTCGCGACGACGAACCCCGCCGGTAAGAGTGAGGTCTACGTTCACCGCTTCGCGGAGGGCAATACGGTACTTATACGAATACGGCCCTAGAGAATCTGCCTCTAGGGCCGTAGCATTTTCGAGATTATTAATGCCGAAATCAAACCCTACTATAGAGTATAGCTCTTTCGCCTTTGGGGTAGGCATAATTTACACCACATAGGAAGGGTTCACTTCGAGGGCAAGGTGCGTGCCCATGACGTTGTTTACATACTGACGCGCGCGTATTACTTCTTCCCGATAAATACTGCGGTGCTCCGCCGACTTCACCGGGTCAGATAACTCCGCATCATGCTTCAAAAGGGCTTCAGCAGCGGCGTAGTGAATCAATGCCCGATCGAATTGCGCCGGGGTCTCAGACCCATGCGTATCGTCAATCTCGTGCAGCGCATACCGGTGAACACGCAACCTGATTGTTACATCCGCGGATGGCGTAGGTACTGAAAAAGTACCCATCGCCGCCTCAGTAGTAAATACTGTGGGCGTACCCACATACGTCGTATCGTCGGCGACATACGCTACAAACTCCTCATAAGAGAGCTGCATTAGCGGGCAAGACGACCCGGAGATACGTGCGTCTAGCACACGAATAATCTTAGGGTCGAGCGGGTAATCTTGTGTACCCGCTGCGACGTTCACGGCGTATGTGGCGCGATCGACGAACAACCCAGTGTCTTCGCAAAACCGATACTGAGCTTCGTTGAGCTTACGAGTGAGGTAATCTGGCGTCCACATACCGCCGTAGTCTGACTCGAAAAGCTCAAACTTTAGCTGCGTGAGTAGTGACGCCTTGGTAGTCATGCCGGGCCTAACACTTGGAACTGATGCGCTCGCACATTAATACTCTCGATCGAGCCGATCCCATCGACCCGGGTTTCGCGCGGCATAGGGCGCGTGCCTTCAGACAGCATCCGTACGAACTCTTCTTCGAGTTCCACTTCAACATCGACCTGCACATATCGAGACACGCCGTTAATAGCCAGATACCGGATTGACGGCTTGTTAGCCTCGCTACTGATAATCACCCGATATTTCTTCCCAGTAGGCGGAGGCGCGACGGTCGGGCTCGTGTCCAAGTGAGTATCAGGAATAATAATCTGCGGAGCATCAATGTCCCCAAAATCAAAATCGGTCATGACTGCATACCTTTCAAGGCGTCTCTGAATGATTGCGCGAACATTTCATCCTCGTCCATATCATCTTCGGATTCAGTCTCCGGATAGGAATCGAGAACAGAGCCGAGGAAAGCAGTAAGATCAGCTACCGTAGTAAACAC
>ERZ650308.1551-NODE-1551-length-11821-cov-18.834098_pt1 | contig 11821 bp, 12 predicted proteins | sample MGYA00376244_ERZ650308 | MGnify/ENA primary metagenome ERZ650308 (study PRJEB26733, sample SAMN07839295) | wastewater metagenome | biome: small river; feature: stream; material: water | place: USA: North Carolina | collected 2016-04-26 ...
GGCGGTGCCAGCCAACAGGGTGGCAACGGCCAAGGTAACGAACTGCTTTTTCATGTGAAGCTCCAGTTGAGGTGAATGAATGCGTAAATCTACATTCTAGAGAGTGTCACCATGGGGAAATTACTTACCTCTTTTTCCATGGAGTAAAGCGATGTTCATCTCGGCCGACAGGGTGCTGGCGTAGAACTTTTCAATCATTTCCACCGAAGTTCTGGCATTTCTGGCCAAAGTCAACAAATCAATATTTCCACCAAAAATCAACCTGAATGTAATGGCTGTGTGGCGCAAGCTGTAAAGCGAACGCATGGCCCCATGAGGGCCTTGCTTAATCCCGAGATCTTTGAGAATCCAGTTAAACAGCCAACCAATGATGTCCAACATGCGGCGGCGATTGAGTTCTTCCGGAAAGAACACATAGTCATCAGGGCGGCCAAAGCCTTGAGCCTTTTGACGTGCGAGCAGGCGCTCATAAATACGCACAGCAGGTGGCAAACTGACAATCGGTGCCTTGTGACGCTTGACCTCCGGCAAAGTGAGTCGCAAATAATTGAACTGGCCTTTGATAATTTCAATGTGTTTGTGCTGCAGTTGTCGCACATCACCAGGGCGCACAAAGGTGTAGACCATGAAACGGATCAGCCCATTCATTTCAACAGGCATGGTGTGGTAAGCCTCATGGATCCAAACACGCTTACCAGGCCCCCAATCCGTATACGTCGATCGCGTCAACTCTTTTGACTTCTGCAAAATCAGTTTGTATTCAGTCACTGTGAATGCGCCACGCGAATTGAGCTGCAACTTCACCTGTGGAAAAAGAGGCATCTGCTTGATCACACCACGAACAAACATCAAACGCAGCAACTTTCTCAAATGTGCCAAATAGCCCAAAATCGTTGCGCCGGACAGACTCTTCTGAGTCAAAAAATTGACAAAGTCTTCGATCGTTTGGGTATCAATTGACTTCAGTGACTTGGACTTTAGGAAATCAAAAATCAAACCTTCTAAACGAATTTTTGTCATCAACCATGATTCTTTTTTGATTTCATCGCGCGAGACACGCTCTAACTCGCGCTGCAAAATTTCTTCAATCAAATCGTGTAAAAAATGTTGACGTCCCAACAATGCTTGCGCAGCATCCGGCAGCGCATCTGCAGGCGCATCTCCGCGATTGACCAATTCCTCATAAAAGACCTTGGCGAACAGCTGTGCCTCATCCACAGCCGTTGTCTTCAAACTTCGACCTAAGTATCGGCCGTAGCTAAAAATTCGCACCTGCCAATACTTACTGCCTGCAATCTTGAATATTTTTAACTTCTCAGGCAGTCCATCCACCTGCATAAAACTTGATTTGATCGGTGAATTTCGTGCACGTGGGACAAAAAATAAATCATCGTTTGCTGAAGCATGGGGATACATTTTTTCCGTTTCATTGCGTCAAAAATAAATTCACAGTTCATAACTTAAAAAAAGTTATGAACACGTTGACGCTATTGAAACAAACAAAAGCTAATCAAAAAAATCAGGGCAATAACCCTCGTTGCTTTGGCCGCTTTGGCCGCGACTTCTGCTTTCGCACAATCTTCTGTGACCGCCTACGGCGTGTTGGACGTTGCTTACAAAAACTATAGCTTGGAACAAGCTGATGGCAAAACCGCTATCAAGTCACAAGGCGTGTCTGACGGTACTAACGCTGGTCCACGCGTGGGCTTCAAAGGTGTTGAAGACCTCGGCAACGGCCGCAACGCCAACTTCGTGGCTGAATTCGGCATCACAGTTGCTGACCCAGCAGGCATCTCTAACCGCACTGGCGCAGAAGGCGCTCAAGTTTACGGTTTGAGCAACTCTGGCAACATGCCAGTCGGCGCATACTCAGCTGGTAGCAACACACGTCAAGCTTACGTGGCTGTTGGCGACAGCAAGTTGGGCGAATTGCGTGCTGGTTACCAGTACACAGAGTTGTACAACACATCTACCAACACAGGCTTCTTCATTGGTCAAGAGCAACCTGGCGGTTTCTTGCACAAGTTGTCTAACGCCGAATTCGGTGGCACACGTGCTAACAGCATCGTGTACGTGTCTCCAAAATTGGCTGGCACAACTGTTGTGACAGCTCAATACGGTGCTGGTACAGGTCGTGACACCAATGAAACAGATTTGACTGCTGGCCAAGCTGGTTACACAAAGAACAACATCAAGCGTCAAAGCTTGGGTGCTTTGTTTGAGCAAGGTCCATTGCGCGTTGGTGCAGCTTACACAACTGTGAAAGTTGAACAAGATTTGGGTAGTGCAGCTGGTTCAACTTACAACGCATATGGCGTTGCTACTGCTCAAACTACCGCAAGCCGTGCATACGACTACAAGTCAAAATTGACACAGTTGAACGCTTCTTACGACTTCGGCATGATCAAGCCTGTGGTTCAGTACATGAACGGTACGAAGACTATCGATTCGATCACTGACTTTGCTGGTACAGCAGTTGCTGGCGCAGCTAACAGCAACGGCGTTATGACCGTTGCTACTGGCGAATACAAGTACAAAGCCTACACATACGGTGCAACTGTTCCTTTTGGTGCAGCAACCTTCTTCGTGTTGGGTGGCAAAGGTACAGTTAAGTCTGATACAGCTACCGCTTTTGATTACAAGCAAACTCAATACGGCGTGCGTTATGCCTTGTCTAAGCGTTCCACTGCATACGTTGCAGCTGGCAACACTAAAGACGAAGCAGCTACAACTACTGGCTACGCAAAGTCTAAGTACTCTGCTATCGGCTTGATGCACGCTTTCTAATCCCGCTGCTGGCATAAGTCAGCTTAGGATTTAAAAGACCTAAAGCCTCACCCCTTGCAAAAGTGGTGGGGCTTTTTATTTCTAAAGTAAAAACATATTGGAGACTGGAATGACTTCTATTTCAAAAATTGCTTTGGCTTGTGCCGCACTCGTTGCGGCATCAGGTGCATTCGCGCAGAAAGCTGGCGACAACATTGTCAGCATTGGCTTGGCATCGATTAATCCTGACACAAGTGTTGGGCCATTAACCAACACCCCAGGCCTAGCTCAAAGCGCCGTAAATGGTGCGACGGCAAAAGTTGGCAGCGAAACAACTATTTCTGCCAGTTGGTTACGCATGTATACCGACAATGTGGGTGTGGAATTGACATTGGGTCTGCCGCCAACCATGACTCAGGATTTGACAACGCCAGCTACAGGTGCACATCCTGCAGCCGCCAAAATTGAACTACGTACACCTGCCGTTGTTGCCAAGTACTTCTTTGGCGTAAGCCAAGATAAGTGGCGTCCATATGTAGGTTTGGGTGTTGCCCATGTCTCATTTCACAATGTCAAAACAAATACAGCTGATACAACGGTCCAAAACTTGGGAGGCACAGCAGCATCGTTCACCTCTTCTTGGACGCCGGTTTACAACGCGGGCTTGATCTACAACCTCGATGAAAAATGGAGCATCAGCGGATCTGTATCGTATTTGCCAGTTAGAACATCAGTGACGTTTGTTGGACGCTCGCCATACGGCACAACTACCGGCGATGTTGGTTTAAACACCACGGACTACATCGTTCGTGTTGGTTACAAATTTTAAGTGCTGTTCAAGTTTAAACCCCACTTCTCGCAAGAGTCGTGGGGTTTTGTACGTATGGAACTCTTGATGTAAATCAATAATTTGAGTGAGTCTGGTTGATGCGTATCAATAGATGCTTTCCCAATTTGCGATGAAATCAACAGCACGGGAATAGACCCGAGTTACGCTAAGGAAAGCATCATGAAAAAAATTCTCATCGCCGCCGCTGTTGGTATGTTGGTTGCTGGTCAAGTGGCCGCACAAGAAAGCCCATGGTTGGTGCGTGCCCGTGCAGTGAACATGCATATGACCAATGAGAACTCAACGGCTGTTGCAGGCTTGGGTGTGTCTAACAAAGCCATTCCCGAAGTGGATGTTTCATACTTCTTCAACAAGAACGTTGCGGCTGAACTGATTTTGACAGTGCCCCAACAAATGCAAGTGGTTCATGCCACAGGCGATGTTGGCACGTTCAAGGCCTTGCCTCCAACGCTGACGTTGCAATACCACTTCACAAACTTCAATGGTTACAAGCCTTATGTGGGCGCAGGTGTGAACTTCACAAAAATCACCAAGGTGAGCCTGGGTGACTACAGCCTAGACAACCACAGCTACGGTTTTGCACTGCAAGCTGGTGTCGATGTGCCTTTGACGAAACAAGTTTCTTTGAATTTCGACATCAAGAAAGTTCAAATTCAGTCGGATGTGTATGTCGCAGCGACAGGTGCCAAAGCTGGCACGCTCAAGCTTGACCCAACCTTGGTCGGCATCGGTATCGGCTACCGCTTCTAAGCAACCCGTGTTGACCCAACCCCATCACGTGCAAGCGTGATGGGGTTTTTTTATGCCCATGCGAATTGCGTCGATAATTTTTGATGTGAACTCTCCTGATTTTTTCTCTCCCCTCGCCCAAGCGCGTCGCTCGGTGCGCGGCTATCTTTCCACCCCCGTTCCCGATGAGCTGTTGCATGACGTGATGAGGCTGGCTCGTTTGGCACCCAGTGGTGCCAATTTGCAACCAGGGGTGTTCATTGCCGTGCAGGGCAGTGTCAGGGCGCAGCTGTGTGCTGAGTTGGTGGCGTCTTGGCGAGCAGGCGAACAGGAGAAAGAGGATTACGACTACTTCCCCAACCCCATGCCCATGACGTTGCGCCGCCGACAAGTGGCGGCTGCACAGGCTTTGTATGGTGCATTGGGTGTGGCGCGTGATGACCGCGCGGGGCGTGATGCCCAGTTTGAGAAAAATTTCCGTTTCTTCGATGCGCCCGTGGCCTTGATCGTCACCATGCCGCACGGTTTTGGCAGTGGCGGCTATATGGACTTAGGGATGACGCTGTATGGCTTGATGTTGGCTGCTCATGCCAAGGGTTTGTCAACGTGTGCCATTGGTGCCTTGGCGTCGTACCCGGGCTTGATTCGCAAGCACTTGGCGCTGGATGCTTCGTCGCACATTGTGTGCGGCATGGCTTTGGGCTACGCCGATCCAGAGGCGCCTGTGAACCAAACGCAAACCACGCGTTGCGAATTGGATGAGTATTTCAAGGTGATGGGCTGATCGGCCTCATCCGTTTACAGCCAGCGCACCACCGCTGCAGACCCCAGCCCCCCAGCCCCAGCCACGGCAGCAAGACCGTGTGCCCCCGAGGTGTTGTGACGCTCAAGGTTGGCCAGCAAACGCACCAGCGCAATCGCCGCGGAAGCCCCAATGGGGTGGCCTCTGGCCAGCCCACCGCCCAAGGGGTTCAAGCATTCGGGCGCGATGCCCAAGCGTTCGGTAAAACTCAATCCTTGCACAGCAAAAGCGTCGTGCAGTTCGATGAAACGCATTGCGTTTGCATGCGCAAAGTTGGCGCGCTTCAGGGCTTCACGCGCCGCAAGCTCGGCCGCCAGCAGCGGAAATTCGGGCGCAGCGCCAATGGATGCATTCGACACCCAAGTGGCTTTCGCATGGTGATTCAAACGCGCGGCAGCTTTGGGGCTGAGCAGGAGCACAAAAGCGGCGCCATCCGCTTGTGCCGAAATGGTCAAGGCGCTGAGGGCGCATGCATCGGGGGGGTCACCGGCCGCGGCATCTGTGCGTGCCACGACCGGCATGCGTGCGGCGCGGTGGCTGTCGATGTGTCTGGGGTAGCTGTCATGCACCACACCCGCGACAGCCACAATTTCTTGTGCGATGTGAGGTTCACCCATCACCGCGCGTGAATGGCTCTGCTGGGCGTAGGCTTCTTGCTGTGCCCGTGTGTAGCCCCTGTGTGCGGCATAGCGGGCGGCAGACAGCAGCATGTCTGGGTCTTTGTCTGGATGAGGCGCGAAGGCTGGGCGTTCATAAGCCACGGCTGCTTCGTCTGTGTGCAAGGGGCGGTGCATGCGGATGGGCGCGCGGCTCCACGCTTCAACGCCACCTGCCACCACCACCTCGGCCTGCCCCGAGGCGATCAGGGCCACGCCCATGGCAATGGCATCTAAACCGGCACAACACTGGGTGTCCACCGTGAGTGCGGCGCACGCCTCTGGCAAGCCCGCATGAAGCGCCAACATGCGCGCTGGATTGCCGCCTGCGCCTAAGGCATTGCCCACCACCACCGCATTGACCTGGGATGCCTCAACACCTGCACGTTGCAGCAAAGCTTGCACCACGGGGGCGGCAATGTCGTGCGCGTGCAGGGCTTTGAATGCGCCGTCACGCGCCACCACGGCACTGCGTGCCCATGCGGCGATCAAGGGAGCGTGGGTAGACATGGCAATGCCTTTGCAAGTGCGAGGTGGTCAGTTTTACCGCTGGCCGTGAAGGGCCAGTCTGCACACATGAGAAATCGTTTGGGCACTTTGTAGCTTTCTAACTGCGCACGACATGCGGCGGACAGTTGCTGTGTGGTGACTTGGGTGTCTGTGGGATGAGGTTGTATCACCGCCACCACTTGCTGCCCACGGATGGGGTCGGGCACGCCATGTACAGAAGCTTGGGCAATGCCGGGGCACGTCATGAGCACAGCTTCAAGTTCTTCAGGAAACAGGTTCTTGCCTTGGGTGACGACCATGCGGTTTTCACGCCCCACGAGGCACAAGAACCCATGCGGGTCAAAGTAGCCCATGTCGCGCACGGACAGCCAATCGCCGTCACGCACGGCAGCGGTGTGGTCGGTTTGCGGCCCCACGTAGTCCATGAACAGCATCGGGCTGCGCACGAAAATTTGCCCCGTGCCAAGCGGTGGCGTGGGGTGTCGAATGTCAATCTCGACGTTGGCAAAGGGTTTGCCCACCGCATTGGGTGGCGCAGAGGCATTGGCATCCATCCAGGCCATGAAGCTGGTTTCAGAGGCACCATAAAACTCAACAATGCGCGCTTTAGGAAAAAGTGCTTGAAGCTGCTCGGTGCGGTCGCGCATCCAGCGCGCACCGCTGATCAAGATCAAGCGCACGTCTTCCATGGGGGCGATGGCGCGGCGTGCCGCTAATTCGAGCATGAGCAGCAGCTGGCTCGGCACCGCCACCAAGCAGGGGGTGCGGCCTTGTTTCAAGGTGTCCATCATGCGGGCGGCAGAGAAGCGTTCCTGCACCACCACACCAGCCCCACTCCACAAGCCCAGCATCATGCCGAACAAAAACAGCGAGTGAGAAAACCGCCCAGGTGCCAGTACACAACTGGCCGCATCTGCGCCAAAGGTGTCGATGCAGACCTGCAAGCTCTCGGTCCACGATTGGTGGTGGCGCCGAAACCCTTTGGGTATGCCCGTGCTGCCAGAGGTAAACCCAATGTAGAACGGGCTTGTCGGCGTGGGCGCTGGTGGCGTGGCGGGTTCAGTTGAGAAAGTCTGTTGTACGTTTTGGCGCACCGCACTTGGCCAATCGGGGTCGCTGACCGCCGCACAACGACCGCTGGTGATGATGGCCAAGAAAGACACCATTTGCGCCATGGTGGTGAGCTGATCGTCAACAAACACGGTGGCTGGCGCATGGCTGCGCTGCAGTTCATGGGCTTGCTGTTGAACCTGTGCGTAGAGCTGCGCAAAGGTGAGCGTGGTCTGCCCATCATCCATGGCCACCACATGTGCGCGGGTTTGAGCCCAACGCGCCAGTGGCGCATGCACCAACAGGTCAGCCACCAAAGCGCCAATCAGGCAAGCCACGCGCCACGGTGTGGACCACGGTGGCGCACAACGCGCATTTGATCAAGTCACCGGGCACGAACACCAAGGTACCCATGATGGCTTGCTCCCACGACAGGTTGGCAATGTTGACCAAGCCCACAACACCAAACACATGCACCACCAACAAACCGCCCACGGCAGAGGCGATGAAAGCACTGATGGCAGAGCTGCGCGGCGAATGCTTAGGCAGCACCGCCATGACCCAACCCGCCACAAAAGCGCCGACAGGCCAGCCCACGAGGTAACCGCTGGCAGGTGAAAAGAACACGCCCAAACCACCCCGGCCACCCGACAACAAAGGCAAGCCCAACGCAACCGCAGCCAAGAACAACAACAAAGCTTGCAATGCACGCTTGGGGCCCAGCATGCAACCCGCCAGCATCACACCTAAGGTTTGCAGTGTGATGGGCACGCCCAAAGGCAAGTCAATTTTGGGAATCAAGCCGAAGACAGCAATGAGCGCCGCAAACAAGGAGACCAAGGCGATAGAGAGTGAAGATGTGTGCATAAGAAAAATCGTGGCCGTCGCTTCAGCGACGAAGGCGAACGTGCAAGGTGTCTGCCACACGGCGGGCAGCCACCAGCATTTGAATGGTGAGAGGAGCCAATATTTTAAAACCGCCAGCCTTGCCCGTGCGCAGGCGGTGTGCATCATCCAAGCGGCGCCAGAGAATGAAAAAATGTTCGGTAAATCGCAGCATCAAAGCCAGTTGCAAAGCCAGTTGCTCTGACGCGATGCCGACAATTTTCAGCGGTGACAAGACACGCTCAAACACATGCAGTAAATCGCTGTAACGCGTGGTCAGTGTGAGGGCGATGCCCATCAGGGTGGTGCTGACCAAGCGCAGCACCGTCACGGCAGCCAAGGTGGGGTGCTGCATGGCCAGATGAAACACCGCAATCAACAAGCTGGCAACCACGAGCCCCATCAGCAAAGGCTTGGCGCTGGCGGTGATGCGCCCCAGCGAGACGAAGATGGCCACACACACCAGCGCACTTGCACCCAGTGTGAGCAACTGGTCTGTGAAAAACAAGCCGGTGCCCAGCACAGCCAAAAATACCAACTTCACCGAAGCGGGCACACCGTGTAGCCATGTGCGTTGTTCGCTGTAAAGGCTTTTCATGAACTTAGGCCGTTCGCAGCGCGACATCGGCTTCGTAAGCCGCGCAGACGTCAGCGCCCAAGCCATCCAATCGCACGGTGCCGTGGTCTAGCCAAATGACGCGTTCAAAGTGCCGCACATGATCGAGCACATGCGTCGACACAATGATTTGCTCTTTGGCTTGTGCAATGTCACGACGCAGCAAGGCTTGGCCTGGCAAATCGAGGCTTGAGAAAGGCTCGTCTAACAAAAGGGTGCGGTGCGAGGCGATCATCAACGCCAACCAACACACATGCTGGCGCTGGCCTTGGCTGAGGCTTCCGATCGCGCGTGGCGCCCAGTGCGCCAAGTGGCGTGCAGCCAGCCAATCACGCACACGCGTTTGTGCGTCATGGCGTGACAGTTTGAGGTGATGCAGGCTCAACGCCAACTCTTCTTCCACGGTGGGAAAGATGATTTGCTCGTCTGGGTTTTGAAACATCATGCCCACCGTGTTGGGGCCGTTTGACAACGTCACGCGCCCAGCTTGCGGCGTGTCTAGGCCACAAATGAGGCGAAACAAACTACTTTTTCCAGCGCCGTTGTCGCCAATCAAACCAATGCGTGATTCTTTGAGGTGCAGTGACAGTGCTTTGAATACGGCGACACCGCCTCGAACCAAAGTGATTTCGTCAAGGTGGAGGTCTTGGGGTTTGCAAAAAATTGGAGCGCCAGAATTTGTCTGCATATTCAAAAACAGATGTACAGCTTGAATTATCGACCAGCGCGCAAATCTTTTAATCTGACTCGTCTTGTGCCAAGTTACTCAAAATAGCGAACAACACACGGCGCGTGGTTTGAATATCTGACGGACTGAGGCCTTGAATGCTGACCTGATTGGTCTCCTCAGCAAGAGGTACTAATTTTTTCTTGAGAGCGCGCCCTGCTGAGGTGAGATACACATACATATTTTTTCGGTTGTCTGGTAATTGACGGCGTTCGATGTAACCCAAGGCCTCCATGGTTTTCATTGCAGCGAATGTGGTTGGTTCCATCACACCAGCGCGATCGCTGAGTTCGCGCTGGGTTAACCCATCGGTTTCCCACAAAATTCGCAAAAACGTCCAGTGCCCGAACGGTACGCCGTGTTTGGCTAGGCGCAACTGCAAGGCCCGTGTGTAGGCACGTCCTGCATCACGCACCAAATGCGCAAGGCGGTCGTTGGGGACATCTTCTTGCCAGTGGCGCAAAATATTGCGCGTTTCATCAAATTTATTTTTCTTCATTCAATACGCCGGTGGCATTTGGTGGGTCGGAATTTGAATTTGACCGCTTTGTGCTGAGTTCAAAATTGCCAAGCTAACCGCCGTAGTGGCACGTGCCCAGATGCCGCTATGCAGTACCGGTTTGCTGTGAACGATGGCGTTGTAAAGCTCGTCTATCACTTCGCTGCGTGGCAGGGGGGGAGGTTCTAAGGCATCGAGCTTGACGTCGAAGTCGCCATCGATCCACACCCCTTGCGGTGTAGGTCGCAAATCGGCATGGTCACAGCTGACGATGATTGGACCAAAATGTTGGTGCTGTGCGTTTGGTGGCAGCGCGAGACTGCCAGACCATTGCGCAGCGCCATAGTTTCGTGATGCCTTCAGCGTGGCTTCGTCGGAAGCGGTGCTTGCATTCATCAAACGTTTCCGAGCGATGCCATGCTCGGCCCAGTTTTTGGTTTGGCCTAATTCTCCAATGCCATCCATCCAGCGATCACTGTCAAAGTGGCCATAGCCGTTGTAACTCATACTGGCAAATGCCCCGCCTTCAAACCCGAGCAATGCGCTGTAAGCACCTTCCGTGGGGCGTGCTGCATCCCATGCACCTGTGTGCGCCATCACGCTGTTGACGCAGCCTCCGCCAAGGAGGCGCACGATGTCAATTTGATGGGCTGCTTGGCTAAATATCACGCCTCCACCTGCTCGCGTATCTAGCTCTTCTGGTCGGCGAGGCCTGTATAGAAAATCGGTGTAATTTAAAGCATGAATCATTCGCACGCGACCAAATGCGCCACTTTGAATGAGTTGGTGCGCTTTAAGGATTGGCGCGTTGAAACTATGGCTGTGCCCCACCATCAAGACGACACCAGCGCGTGCGGTAGCTTCAATCATGCGCGTGCATTCATCCAGTGTGAGTGCCATGGGCTTTTCTACCATGACGTGTTTGCCATGCGCTGCCGCCATTTCTACTTGCGCAGCATGCAGTTGATGTGGCGTCGCGATGTAAATGGCTTGTACTTTCGGGTTGGCGCATAAAGCCTCAAAGTTCGGGTCACATGCGATACCAAAGTCACGTTCAAACTGTGCGCAGGCTAAGGGCTGTGGATCTGTGGCAGCCACCAACTGAATGCGAGTATCGTTGGCCAACGTTGGCAGCATCAAAGTGAACGCTCGACCTAAACCTGCGACACCGAGTCGAAGCTTCGATGAAGTCATAAGTCAAGCACCAGTTCTGTAGATTTGGCACGCGAAACGCAAACCATGATTTGATGTGTGTGCTCGTCAGGGCTGAGCACCATGTCACGGTGCTCAGCCTCTCCTGCGATCAAACCTGTGCGGCAAGAACCGCACGTGCCACTTTCGCAAGAGCTCGATACGTCATGCCCACATGCGCGTAAGGCCTCCAGAATAGTTTGGTCTGGAGGCACTGTCATGCGAGTGCCTGATTTTTGTAACACCACGTCAAAGGTTTTGTTTTCAGCAAAACCAGTTTGTGTCACGCCAAAACTCTCAAAGTGGATGCGCTCACTGGGCCAATGTCCCGTCATGTCACGCACGCTGTCCATCAGTCCCTGTGGTCCGCAGCAATACACATGTGCATTGCTGGGTCGCTCAAACACAGGCCACAGATCTAATGCTTTCGCAGGATCGCCATGGTCGTGGTGAACTGTGATTTTCCCCGCCAGCTCAGGTGCATGGAGCTCATCCATAAAGGCTGTGCCAGCGGCATCACGCGTGCAGTAATACAGCTTG
>ERZ650308.1552-NODE-1552-length-11821-cov-6.842427_pt1 | contig 11821 bp, 13 predicted proteins | sample MGYA00376244_ERZ650308 | MGnify/ENA primary metagenome ERZ650308 (study PRJEB26733, sample SAMN07839295) | wastewater metagenome | biome: small river; feature: stream; material: water | place: USA: North Carolina | collected 2016-04-26 ...
GGATGCCAGCCTCACGGCCATTGGCAAGACCAACTCTGACTTCTCTGAAATTACCGAGAAGCAAGACGAGGTCATCACAACGCAAACGCAAGTCGCCAAGCGCTTGGAAGAAATTGGCAAGAGCATGGCCGCCATGCCCACGGTCGTGGCGGTGGAAGCTAACAAGTCCAGCGACGTGAAGTTCAAAGACATGCAAAAGCAACTGACAGGGCTTGAAACCAAGCTGCAGTCGTTTGATACCAAATTACAAGCTGTGGCAGAGAAGGCCTCTGCACGTACGCCACCTCCTGTGTCAGTCGCTTCGCAGGGACCTAGTACACAGGTGTTGTTGACTGAAATTCAGAAAATCAAAGCGGATTTAAATACTGCCGTGCAAGTTCGTGAACGTTCACAGACCGCCGCAGAAGCTTCGGCACTTAAGCACATTGAGAAAACCCTCGACAAGGCGACAACAGCTGCTGGCGATGCGCAAAAGGCGGCTGACAGAGCTGCGCAAGCCGCCAAGGCAGCAGCAGATGCTCAAAAAGCTGCTGCGGCTTCTGAGAAGGCCTCTGCCGCTGAGCGGTTAGCGCAGCAAAAAGCAGCCGCAGAGCGTGCTGTGGCCATGCGCATGCAGCCTGAAAAGCCAGAAAAGTCTGCTGAGCAAATTGCTGCTGAGCGCGTTGCCGCCGAGAGGGCTGCCGCCGCTCGTGCTGCCAAAGCTGCTGAGAAGGCCGCTGCCGACAAAGCTGCGGAGAAGGCAGCTGCTGAAAAAGCGGCTGCTGAAAAGGCGGCGGCTGAAAAGGCGCGTGCTGCAGCCGCAGCGCCCACCCCGATTCTGGTGCGTGAAAAACCAATTCAATACCCACGCGCTCCTGAGTAATCAGGTGCTGTAGGTGAATCGGGTCAAGCAGGCTTCATGGCGAAGCTGCTTGCGCTGGCTAGTGGCCAATCACTAAACACAGCAGGCAAAGCGCTGACATCGTTTTGCAGCAAGGTTTCAGGTGCGAGGGTGTCCACCAACTCAGAGAGATGCAGTGTTTGCGTTTCGCTGACACGACGCATGATGTGTCGTGGTGTGAAGTCATGCGGTGTTTGCAAGCCTGAGGCTTCCATCAATTCTTGCAACGCTTCCAAGGTGTGGCTGTGGAAGTTGTGTACACGCTCCGCTTTGCTAGGCACGACCAATGCCAGTTGACGTGTCGGATCTTGGGTGGTGACACCTGTCGGGCAATTGCCAGTGTGGCATGTTTGCGCCTGAATGCAACCCAATGCAAACATGAAACCGCGCGCGCTGTTGCACCAGTCAGCACCGAGTGCCAAGGTGCGTGCCATGTCAAAGGCACTCACAATTTTGCCGCTGGCGCCAATCCGAATGGCATCGCGCAAGCCTGCTCCGACCAAGGTGTTGTGCACCAGACGCAAAGCTTCTTGCAGTGGCATACCCATGTGGTCAGAAAATTCCAAAGGCGCAGCGCCCGTGCCGCCCTCTGCGCCGTCGACCACGATGAAATCGGGTTGAATGCCGCTTTCCAGCATGGCTTTGACCATGGCAAACCATTCCCAAGGGTGACCAATGCACAGCTTGATACCGACAGGTTTACCTTCACTCAAAGCGCGCAGCTGTTGGATGAATGCCATCAACTCCAGGGGCGTTGAAAAGCTGCTGTGAGACGCAGGTGAGACGCAGTCTTGGCCCACCATGACGCCGCGCGCTTCAGCGATTTCTTCTGTGACCTTGGGACCCGGTAAAACGCCGCCATGGCCCGGTTTGGCACCTTGGCTGAGTTTGATTTCCACCATCTTGACTTGGGGCGAACGTACGTTCTCTACAAAATGTTCTGGGCTGAAGTGACCGGTTCCATCTCGACAACCGAAATAGCCAGAACCGATTTCCCAAATCAAATCACCCCCATGAACGCGGTGGTGACGCGAGATGGAGCCTTCACCCGTGTCATGTGCAAAGCCGCCTAGTTTGGCGCCTTGGTTGAGTGCCAAAACAGCGTTGGCACTCAGAGCACCAAAGCTCATGGCTGACACGTTAAACAGGCTGATGTCGTAGGGCTGTGTGCAGTCTTTGCCACCCACTTTCACGCGAAAGTTATGGCCTTGCAGTTTAGAAGGTGCAATCGAGTGATTGATCCATTCGTAACCCACCGCGCGTACATCGAGTTGTGTGCCAAAAGGACGTTTGTCAGACGCACCTTTGGCGCGTGAGTACACCAAGGTGCGTTGGGCACGCGAGAAGGGCGAAGCCTCGGTTTCTGACTCTAAAAAGTATTGACGAATTTCAGGTCGGATGGTTTCGAGCATGAAGCGCAAGTGCCCAATGATGGGGTAATTGCGCAAAATGGCATGGTGTGACTGTTGAAGGTCGTACAGCCCGACGATGCTGAGCAACAAAAACAGCGTTGGCCACCAACCACTTAGTCCCATGACACCTGCACCCAAGAGTGTGAAGATCAGCAACAACACGGCGCCCATGAACGCCGTGTAGCGCACTGGATAAATCTGATTGAGTTTGTCCAGCATGCGCGAGCTCCTGAGCTGATGAGGTTTTTAAGGTTTGGGCGTGAGTTTGGCGGCGAGTTTAGATTGCGCCAAAGCTGAAACTTCGGCACGTAAGCGAGCCGACGACAGTTGTTGATCCGCTGCTTGCTGTACATCTGAGAGATGCGACAAGATGTTGCCGCGCAAGTCAAGCAAGTCTTGGTCAAGCTTTAGCAACCGCTCTTGCAGCTCGCGTTGCAAGGCCATGCGCTGTGTGAGTAAATTGACTTCAGCCGCAATGGTGCGCCATGTTTGCGTGAGCTCATCGCTAGGTGCAACGCGCAGCTGTTCAAACAACTCATTGATGAGTGGGTCAAAGATGGGAGAGCTGCGCTCTTGCGCATCGGCGTGCTCAGTCAGCGTAGGCACATTTTCTGGAACTGGCGCTTGTGATGCTGGTTGGGTGTGGGATTGCAAGATCGCATTGACTTGCCCCCAACCTTCCTCAGGGGTGTACTGCTTGAGTCCTTTGAAGGATAAGAATTGCGGCTCGGTACTCATTTACTCATCACACCCATGGATATGCGTTTGAGGAATTGCGGAATACTCATTGTTGAAATTTGTGCGGTTTGCGGAGAACCGATGTGTGGTGCTTGTTTTGCGGGCATTTCATCGGGACGAATTTTTTGCTTTCGGTGACGACCTAGGATGGAATATTGGCTTGACAACGTACTGGTTGTTGTCAGTAGATTGTTGCGTTTGACCCCTGCTGCTGTACCATTCATTTCAGTGAATGTGCTACTACGCACAACGCGGGCGCTGTTGGCATTCGTGCGCATTTCTTTCTCTGATTCACGCATTTCACGCGCAGCACAGACGGACTGACCAAATTCATTGAAAGACGCACCACAGGCATCTTGCAAATCCATCAAATAACCGCGTTCAAACATTTCACGCGCCGTTTGTGCTTCCAAAATGGGGGGGGCGAGCATGAAACTGACAGGAAAACGCTGCTTTGAGAATACATCACTTTTGAGCTGCTCTGGCTGCACGCGCGTAGGGCAAACCAGCAAGGTGGGGGGTGTGTGAATGGCAGAGTCGAAAACCCAGCGGTGACGGCTCAAAAAGCCCGCAGTGGCGGTCAGTTCAATTTCAGACACCGAGGTGGGGACGATTACCAAGTCGAATTCGAACATCAGTTCGCCCGCGATGGAGTCGGTCCATGTCAAATCGCAAATCACGACTTCGGTGCTGCTCGCCGCACGGCGCAAATGAAGACGCGCATCCAAGATGGGACGGTTTCCCCCTTGATCTAGCGGAAGAATGTGGTGTTGCACCACAACACCAATGTTAGGGGCGCGTGTCAACCAAGTGCTAGAAGATCCATGTGTATCAAAGTCAATCATCGTCACGGTTTGCCCTTGGCGGCGCAAATAGGCGGCCAAATTGGCTGAAACAGTGCTTTTGCCGACGCCACCTTTTTGACTGGTGACCAAAATTTTGAATGTTGACATCTTTTTATCCTTCGAACTTCGCACAGCGCTGCATTTTTATAAAACAACCGAAATTACTAACGGGGAATGGAATTTACATGGGTCTCGCTACGCCGGTCAATGCCTCATTTCGCGAAAAAGTAGTGGCTCAATTGGCCTTTATGCATCGAATTGAATACTTTTATCCGTATCCCTATAATTAAAAGAATCAAAATTAAGAATATTCGCTATGTTGTTGATTTTTAAAAGAATTTTATAAGTGTCAAAAAAAACAACACTTTAGAGAAGAAAAGTCATCCGTTAAAATTGGTATGTTAATTATTAAAAATTGAAAGCCCTCATGTCCAACCGCCTTTATGTTCTTCTTTCTGCTGTGTCAGTTGCTTTGCTCTCTGCTTGCAGCTCAACCAAACTCGACAACGTATCCGATGCCAAAGCATCGTCTTCTGTGGCATCGGTAGCATCTGTGGTGGCCGACCACTTGAACCCTAATAGCATCATCTCTAAAGAGCGCAGCGTGTACTTTGACTTTGACAAGTTCGACATCAAGGCTGATCAAGCGGCTGTAGTTGAGCGTCAGGGCAAATATTTGGCTGCTAACTCAGCGCTGAAAATCCGTGCCGAGGGCAATGCCGACGAGCGCGGTGGCCGCGAGTACAACTTGGCGCTGGGCCAAAAGCGCGCAGAAGCCGTGGTGCGTGGTTTGAAAGTCTATGGTGTGAAAGACGGTCAAGTTGAGCCTGTTAGCTTTGGCAGCGAGAAGCCAGTGGCCATGGGTCACGACGAAGCGGCTTGGGCGCAAAACCGCCGCGTTGATTTGGCTTACCCTGCCAAGTAATTTTCTGATGGGTCGCTGCGGTTGATGCAACTTAACAGCGAAATTATCACAACACCACCGCTGGCCTCGGCCACGGTGGTGTTGTTACGTGACGCCCCTCTAAAAGGCCTTCAAGTCTTTTTGTTGCGCCGCCATACGGCCTCGGCTGTGCTGGGGGGCGCTTATGTTTTTCCAGGCGGCAAACTGGATGAGGCCGATTGCGCGCCTGGTTTGCATGCCTATCTCGATACGTCGCCGCAATCGCTACATACCGCTTTGGGCGAGCCCAATTTGCACCTCCACACTGCCGCGGGTTTGTATGTCGCAGCTGTACGCGAGGTGCTTGAAGAGTGTGGCGTGTTGTACGCCCGTTTAAACGATCGCCAAGTTTTGGCGCATGACGCCCACCAGCGCCAACATTGGCAGAAAGCACTTCATAGCGGCCAATCCTTTGCCGATGTGCTGCACAGCGCTGATTTGCGCGTGGACACGCAGCACCTGGCACCTTGGTCTCGGTGGATCACACCCATGCAGGCCTCTGTCACCCATAAGCGTTTTGACACCCGTTTTTTCATGGCGGTGTTGCCCGAAGGGCAGCACCCCATTCACGACAATATCGAAGCCATCGATAGCGTGTGGCTGAGCCCGCGTGAGGCACTCGACCGTTATTGGGCGGGTAGTCTGCCGCTGGCGCCGCCGCAAATCATGACCTTGGTGTCTTTGTTGTCACACACCTGTACGACAGATGTGTTGAACTATGCAAGGCGTCAAACGCCGCCGTTGATTCTTCCAGAGCCGTTTGATGACGAAGAGGGCGTGCGTACGCTGTGCTACCCCGGTGATTCCCGCCATTCGGTGTCTCATCGTGCCATGCCTGGGCCAACCCGTTTGCGTTTTGTGGCGGGTCGTTTTGAGCCTGTCGGTGGTTTTGAGGATTTTTTATGAACGCCATTTCCGCCTTCCATCTAGAAGGCAAAAAAGGTTTAGTGCTCGGCTTAGCCAACGAACACAGCATTGCTTGGGGTTGCGCGCGTCAAGCGCAGGCCATGGGGGCAGAGGTGGTCGCCTCGTGTCTGAACGACAAAGCGCGTCCGTATGTAGAGCCGCTCACGCAATCGCTGGGCATGGATTTGCAAACCTGCAACATTGAAACCCCAGAAGAGTTAGAAAAACTCGTGGCTTACGCGGTGGCCAAACTCGGTCGCTTTGATTTTGTCATTCACTCCATCGCATGGGCGCCGCTGGCTGACTTGCATGGCCGTGTGGTGGACAGTTCTAGCACGGGCTTTGCACGCGCCATGGAGGTGTCGTGTCACTCGTTTGCCACATTGGCCAAGCTCTGTGCGCCACACATGACACAAGGCGGCAGCATGGTCACGATGACTTACTTGGGCGCAGCCGAAGCCGTGCCGCATTACGGTTTGATGGGGCCTGTTAAGGCGGCGCTCGAATCCTTGGTGCGTTATATGGCGCTTGAGTTAGGGCCGCAGGGAATTCGCGTGTACGCAGTCTCGCCCGGGCCTATTCTTACGCGTGCGGCTTCGGGCATTGAAGCCTTTGACGCGCTGATGCAAAACAACATTGCAAAAGCCCCGCTAGGTCGTTTGGTGACCTTGGATGAAATTGCCAACCTCAGCACTTTTTTGTGCACCAATGCCGCCAGCGGCATGACGGGTCAAACCATTTATGTAGATGCGGGCAGCCACGCCGTGAACTGAAGACCACCATGAACGACATCACCGAAACCACCAATGATCCCAACAATGAGTGGCTTGAAAACTACCCCTATGACGATATCGTGGTGGGGCAGTCGGCGCGTATGGCACGCACTTTGACGCTGGCCGACATTCAAGCTTTTGCCGCTGTATCGGGTGATACCAACCCCGCGCATCTAGACCCCGAATACGCCAATGCCACCTTATTCCATGGTGTGATTGGTCACGGCATGTGGGGCGGTGCCTTGATCAGCAGTTTGCTGGGCACGGTGTTTCCTGGTCCAGGCACGATTTACTTAGAACAAAACTTGCACTTCAGCCGTCCCGTGCGGATTGGTGACACGCTGAACGTGGCGGTGACATGTACTGCCAAACACGACGACAAGAAAACCCTCGACCTCGATTGCGTGTTGGTCAACCAAAAAGGCGAGCGTGTGCTTTACGGCACGGCTCGCGTCATGGCGCCTACTGAGAAGCTGCGCATGCCACGGGTTCACGCCCCTCACATCAGTTTGTTTGACCCAGAACAGCGTCACGCCAATTTGTTGGCTTTAGGCGCACACCTTGAGCCTGTCCGATGTGGCGTTGTGCATCCCTGTGATGCCGACTCTTTGCAAGGCGCTATCGACGCGCACCATGCCAAGTTGATTCACGCAGTGTTGATTGCGCCAGAGAAAAAATTACGCGCTGTTGCTGCAGAAGCGGGCATTGATTTGGCAGGCATTGAAGTGATCGATGTCGAGCACAGCCATGCGGCTGCGGACTTGGCCGCGCAAATGGCAGCAGACAAGAAATTAGAAGCCTTGATGAAAGGTAGCTTGCACACCGACGAGCTGATTCACGCAGTGGTTTCACAAAAAGGTTTGCGCACAGACCGACGCATGTCGCATGTGTTTCGCTTTGAAACGCCGATGTACCCCAAGCCTCTCTACATCACCGATGCGGCGCTCAACATCGCGCCCACTTTGGCCGAGAAAGCTGACATCGTGCAAAACGCGATTTTGTTTGCGCAAATCATGGGCGTGACCCAACCTAAGGTGGCGATTCTTTCTGCGGTGGAAACTGTCAACCCCTGCATTTCCTCCACCCTTGATGCTGCGGCGTTGTGCAAGATGGCCGACCGTGGGCAAATCAAAGGCGGCTTGCTCGACGGCCCGCTGGCTTTTGACAATGCGGTGTCTATGCATTCGGCTGAAATCAAGCACATTACTTCTGCCGTGGCAGGTCAAGCTGACATTTTGGTGGCGCCCGATTTGGAGTCAGGCAACATGATGGCCAAACAACTTGAATACCTTGCCGGCGCTTGCGGTTCCGGCGTGGTGTTGGGCGCACGCGTGCCTATTGCGTTGACCAGTCGTGCAGACACGGCCACAACGCGGAGCGCTTCGGCCTTGTTGGCCAAGTTGATTGCGCATCACAACCGCACGCACTCGGCATGAGTATTCTGTCGGTCAATGCGGGCTCGTCTAGCCTGAAGTTTGCGCTGTACCCCATTGAAGGGAAGGGTATTGGCGAAGCCGAAGTCACGGGCAACATCGAAGGGCTAGAGCCGTCGGGTCAGCCACGCATCAGCTTTTGTACCATGGGCCAAAACAAAGCGTCAGCGGCTGTGGTGGTGAAGCCTGCGCAAGATGTGTTTGACGCCGCGCTAGCCACACTCAAAGGTTTGTTGGCCACGCGATTTGCACATTTGCAAGTGCAGGCCATTGCCCATCGGGTGGTCCATGGTGGTGGCTATTTTTCCAGCAGCGTGCGCGTCACGCCTGAGGTGCTGACGCAGTTGGCCACGCTGAATGCCTTAGCCCCTTTGCACCAACCGCATAACTTGGCAGGTATTGAAGCGTTTGCTGAATCGTTTCCAAACGTCACGCAAATTGCTTGTTTTGATACTGCGTTTCACCGCACGCTCTCGCCACTTGAAACCACATTTGCCATTGACCGCCAGCTCACTGAGCAAGGTGTGCGTCGCTATGGTTTTCATGGACTCTCTTACCAATATGTGACGCAAGTGCTTCAGCGCGAATCCCCACGTTCTGCGGGTCGCACAGTCATGGCGCATTTGGGCAATGGTGCTAGCGTGTGCGCCACCACGCAGCACCAAAGTCGCGCCACCACCATGGGCTTTTCTGCTTTGGATGGTTTGATGATGGGCACGCGCAGTGGCGCACTTGACCCCGGTGTGTTGCTCTATTTGATGGAGCAAGGCTGGGGTCACGACCAAATTCAAAAATTGCTTTACAAGCAAAGTGGCTTGCTGGGGGTGTCTGGCGAGAGTGCTGACATGCGCACCTTGCGTGCGTCAAGTGCTTTGGGCTCTGAGCCTGCCCGCTTCGCGACGGATTTGTTTGCGCATCGTGTCGTGCGCGAAGTGGGGGCGTTGAGCGCCTGCATTGGTGGTTTGGACGTGTTGACCTTCACAGGAGGCATTGGCGAGCACGATGCTGTGCTGCGCCAACAGGTCGGCGACGCCTTGGCTTACTTGGGGGTTCAGATGGATGTCGCGCGCAACAAAAAAGCCATAGGCGACAGCGTTTGTTCTATTCACGCCGACAATAGTGCGGTTGAAGTGTGGGTAGTCCCCACAGATGAAGGTCGTGTGGCCGCACAAGACGCGCTCGCATTTTTATAAAACACATGGAAATTACGGCGTGAATATCAAAGACGCGATGAGCTGCTTCACCACGGGCGTGACTGTGGTCACTGCTCACACCCAAGGTCAAGACTGGGGCATGACCTGCAACTCGTTCAACACCGTGTCGCTAGACCCAGCCATGGTGTTGTGGAGTGTGCGTAAAAGTTCCCTCAGCCACGAAGCCTTCGTTAAGGCCGGCGGCTATATGGTGAATGTGTTGGGCGCCCAGCAAAAAGACTTGGCACTAAAGTTTGCACAAGGGACGCAGCAAGAACGTTTTGCCGACCAAAGTGTGGTGCGTGGTATTCATCAACACCCGCGTTTAGACGATGTGATTGCTTGGTTTGACTGCCGCATTGCCCAAGTTGTGTCGGCTGGAGACCACGATATTTTGATCGGCGAAGTGCTCGACTTTGGTGTGCAAGCTGGCCATGGCTTGGCGTATGCGCAGCGCAGTTTTGGGGTGCTCACTGCGTTGGATGAGTAGTCGTTAGTATCGAAGCACTTGCTACGTTGCCTGGGTTTTATAGTTTTGCTGTTCAACGTGCACGAACCAAGTCGTCTGATCGTTCCTTGGTGAATAGGGCGTTGATCTTTTATTGATAAGCCACTTGAATTTGGTTAGAGTCGTCGCCAAGTAAGGTTTCATTAAGGGAGAAGCCTATGAAAGAAATTTACTTACGCTTTCTTGCGCTGGCAAATGTGATGGATGGCACATCTGTGCAGCTATCGGCAATTGATGAAACGGCGAAGCAATTGCTCAATGTGATTGCATCGCATCACGCGCAAGGAAAACCAATGACTGTCACGCAAGCGATGGCGCTGAGTTCACTTGCCAGTCAAGCCACAATCCACCGCAAGTTAGATGATTTACGAGAAGTTGGATTGATTGAGCAAGTGTTTGAGGGAAAAAACCGCCGTACGAAGTATCTTGTTCCTACGAATTCAGCGAATGAGTACTTTTCAAATCTTGGTCTGCTCATGAAGCAATCCCTTGCAACTTGAACCTCTGAGCATCCTGACGATCCGTGGCCAGCATTGATCCTTTGGGGCGAAAAAATAGTTTACAATCTCGCGCAGATTCGGTGATATAGCTCAGTTGGTTAGAGCGCAGCATTCATAATGCTGATGTCGGTGGTTCAAATCCACCTATCACCACCAAAATAAAAACCCACAGTTTGACGACTGTGGGTTTTTTCTTTGTCGATCAAAGCATTGAAGTCTTGTGGGATCTTTTAGAGTTTGGTTTTGTTCAATGACTTGACGACTTGGATGGTGCAACTTGCACATGCCAAGACCAGCACAGTGCCAAACCAATCGCCTATGGCCATGACCAATCCACTGGTGATCACCTGGTCCGTTTTCCCATTGCAGACGAACCAAATTTGGTGCAGCAAAGCATTGGTCAATGCAAAGAGTATCGTGATTTTGAAAAACGTCTTCCCATTCAGTCCGTTCAGCCAAGTGTTGAGTTGAAAGAGGTGGATGGCGATGAGGCGTGCTAAATAAGGTGAGCCGCCAGATATCAGCGCGGTGCCTAGATTGAACACATGCGCATCTGGCGCACCAACGATGTAGTTGATGGCGATAGAGCCCAGCGTGATGCCCAACGCACCCATGTGCGTCAACACCAGCACAAACAGCAAGCGCAGGCCGCTTGGAATATAGAACCAGTTGACGTTTTGAGAAAACTCAAGCCATTCGAAGTAATGGGCGTTTAGTTGGTAGGCATAAAAATAAGCAACAGCACACGCCAAGGTGATGAGAATTTGTGTTTCGAGGCTGAGTTTTTCAGACGGCTGCATCAAACCATTCTATGGTGGCCGTATTCCTTTGGTTCAGGGGGTGCTTTGATGGAGTTGCACCACTGTTTTGGCACGCTTGCGAAAGCGGATGTTGAGCATTTCCACAATCACTGAGAAAGCCATGGCGAAGTAGATGTAGCCCTTAGGTATGTGGTGGCCCAAGCCCTCGGCCATCAACACCACACCTACCACCACCAAGAAGGTGAGTGCGAGCATTTTGATGGAGGGGTGGTTTGACACAAATCGACCAATGCTTGTAGCAAAAGCCATCATGAGGCCCACTGAGGCCACAACGGCAGCAATCATGATGGCCACTTCGTCCACCATACCGACCGCGGTGATGATGGAATCCAGTGAGAACACCAAGTCAATGACCATGATTTGCAAAATGATGGCCGCCATGGTGGCCTTGACCGCGCTGCCGCCGTGCTCTTCTTCACCTTCGAGTGATTGGTGAATTTCACCCGTGCTTTTCCAGATCAGGAACAGTCCACCGGAAATCAAAATCAAATCGCGACCTGAAATGTCTTTGCCAAACGCGGTAAATAAAGGTTCGACCAAACCCACGATGACCGATAGCAACAGCAGCAAACCAATGCGCATGAACATGGCCATGAATAAGCCCACACGACGTGCCAGCTCACGTTTCTCAGGTGGTAACTTGTCCACCAAGATGGAGATGAAAATGATGTTGTCGATGCCCAGCACCAGCTCAAGTGCGGTGAGTGTGGCAAAAGCAATCCACGTCTGTGGGTCGGTTAAGAGTTCCATGCGGTACTTTCTGAATCAGATGAGCCGCATGGTAGCGGTACGCTAAAAGTCCACAAGTTGTGGGCTTTTAGCAAGACGGCTTATTGGTTTTTGAAAGCAGCAGGGCGCTTGTTGACAAA
>ERZ650308.1553-NODE-1553-length-11819-cov-4.415590_pt1 | contig 11819 bp, 12 predicted proteins | sample MGYA00376244_ERZ650308 | MGnify/ENA primary metagenome ERZ650308 (study PRJEB26733, sample SAMN07839295) | wastewater metagenome | biome: small river; feature: stream; material: water | place: USA: North Carolina | collected 2016-04-26 ...
ACGACGCTCTTCCGATCTGCTGGTAATAAATTATTACGTGCTTTTGGTAGTGAAACAGTAAGAAAGTTTGTTACTAAGCCTTCTAATATAGTTAAAGGTGCGTTAGGTTTAATTGCCGGCGGTATTGGATTAGGAGCAACTTGGAAATCTATTATTCAACCAGGTTTTAACAAATTAACTAGTTCTGCTAATGATAATAAGCTAGGTTCTAAAATTAAAGAGGGATTTGATAATGCTTGGTATGCTGCTGGTGATTTTGTAGGTAATGTAGCGGCGGCTCCTGTTATAGGTGCTTATAATCTTGGGAAACATTTTGGTTTAGAAAAAGAAGCTGGATTTTTTACTGCTGGTTTTATGGGGGGAGCGGCAATGTCTTCTGTAATCATGTTAGGGCTAGCAGGGATAGTAGGAGTTAGCCTCCCTGTGTTTGCTGCGGTAGCTGGTGGTGTTGGGTTGGTTGTAGGTGTGGCTGCTTTATTTGGCGGCAAACAAATGACTAGTGGAATGACTTATGCTACTAGAGAAGTACTTAAATTGCCGGGTGGACTAATGTTAGGTTTAACAGATCCTTATAGGCAAATAAGAAATCAAGAAAGATTTAAACACCATTATACTGATAGTCCTTTTATGTTAGGTTACGTAGGAGACTTAGTTAATAGTAATTGGCTTCAAATGTTGGCGGCTTCTGAAAATCCAGGAGGTAGAGATACAGTAGCTTTATTATTTGGCGACGTATTAGGACAAGGTGATGAGTATGGAGGTAATCTATCAGCTTGGAAACAGAACGCAGCAGAAAGTAAAATAGGAGGACCTAAACCTTTAATAGATGAAGTTATACAAAATGAGTTACGTATAAGAGCAGAAGGTTATTCAGATGCGGTGATAGGAAGATATAGTTGGGATCAAGTTGTTGATAAAGCTGATAATTCTAATACTATTAAAGCTATGGAAGCTATTAAAAGAGCCGAAAGAGTTAAGATATTAGAGCAAGCCAGAGCTAGGGCGGTAAAAGCCAGTATAGATCAAGGGGGTGCTACGGCTGCTTTAAAAACAAATAGTGGTAGAAAAACTGCTGTAACTCAACAACAAATAGCAAAAGTTGATCAGGTATTAAGTGATTTAGATACTTATGGTAAGCCTAAAGTTCAGGTAACAGCGGCGGTATTAACTACACATAAATCTAATGCAGTTAATTCCAATCAAGATTTAAATGATGCAGCTAAAGCACAAAGTTTGTCGACAGGAGGAGCGGGGGTGTCTCCAACAACAAAAGCTCATGTTTATAAAACAAGAGCCTTCATTGATAGAAAAACGGCGGTAGTAGACATTAGTAAGCATGCTGATCCAATGAATACAATATATCAGCAACAAGCTCAAGATATAGGAAATAATACTTCTCCTGATACTCAAGTTCAACTAGCTTCTTATACTGCCCATAAGAACCAAAAATAATTAAGTTTATTTAGGAGGAAGAAGTGCATTAAACAATGCTTTATCTTGTTCTAACTTTTTAATAATAGTAGTAGCTATAGTAGGATCAACACTTCTAATAGTTTCTATAACTAAGTATTTAAATTCTTCTAACTTTTGATGTTCATCAACAGTTTTTAAAATTTCTTTTGCGTCTTTAGTTAGCATTCTAATATCTTTTAAAACATCTAATATAACTTGTTCTCTAGTTGTTTTTCCTCTAAAGAAGTCTTCTTTACTAGTTGTTCTAATAACTTCTAATTGATCTTGAAGTTCTTGATATATAGTTTGCATTCTTTCTTGAACATTAAAGATATTGCCATAACTTTTTTGTTTTTTGTTATAGCTTAAATTTGAATAATTATCAAACCAATATCTTAATTCTTCAGGAGTAACTCCGCAACTACTAATAATACTTAAAGTTTTTGATATACTATCTATAGATTCTCCTGCGTTAGCTAAAGCTATTGCTTGGGGCCCTAAATTAAATTTATCAATTTTATGTTCTTCTATCTCTATATAATATTCATCATTAATATTAAGACTAGATAAAATTACGTCAAAGCTTTCTTGCAATTCATTAAAATCTTCTACTCCAAACAAACCATTTCTAATAACAGCTTCTTTTAATTTAAGTTGAAATTCTAAAAGATAAGGTTTGAGTTTAACTTCAATCATAATCGTTATAATCGTCTTGATAAATAATATCTATACCATCTAATTTTTCAATTAGAGGAGGCTCATCATTTTCTGAAATGCCGTGCATCAACCAATTTTGTAATATATACATTGATTTGTCCCATTGCCTCTTTAATGTACTACTATCCATAAATAAAGATTGAGCGATATCAGACCTACTTCTATTAGTCATATATCTATAAGATAATATTCTATGTAAATTAGGATCAGTAGTTTTTAATTTAACAAGAGCTTCTTTTACTTGTTCATAACTAAACTCTCTATTAATTTCTTCTGTTATACAAATGTACTTTTTTTTCCAAGGGAATTCAACCCTTAAATAATTAGTTAATAATCTTAAACCTGGGTGACTTCTTGCCATTTTAATAAATCAGTTATATTAATGTTTAACATACTTTTATATTAACTTTATATTTATTAAAATGGCAAATATTACTTTAAATAATTTGTAATGTCAATTCATTATTTCTTTAAAGAAGTCATCTTCTAGTTTATTTTTATTTAAATAATCAAAAGATTTAGGCCAACAATTTTTAAGAAAGGGACAAGCTCCCCCAAAACTATTAAGACAATTAGAATACTTACTGTCAGGATAATGTTTAGTAAATTCTTTACCAAGAGCTTTATCTATTACTTGATTAAAGCCTTTAATAACTTCATTTTGCAGTTCTTTGTCTACAGGAACTAATATTAAGTCTCCTTTTAATAAAGATAATATTCCTATGTAATCAATGGGAATATTTAATATATGTTCAGCTCCTGCAGCATAAATAAGTAATTGTTGATTATGCTCTACAATAGAATCATTAAAAATTTCTTTAGATGTTTTATAATCTATAACAGCATTAAATTTTTTACCATTTACATTTACAACAGCTATATTATCTATAAAGCCGTTTAAATAAATATCTTTATGAGTAGCGCCTGGAAAAGGGACGGCATTTATTAGTGTATTAGTATTTCTATCCCATTCACTAAGAGGCAATTCCAAATACAAAATTTCTTCAAATGCATCTGGGGTATTATAATTAGAAGCTAAGTTAAAAGCTCTTGTAAATACATCAGTAATAGATACAGATTCTAAGCCACTTTTACTATTCTGAATTGTATAATCTATAAGATCTTTTCTTTGCTCTAATTTTAATCTTTTACATTCCGCTTTCCAAATTCCTGTCATTTCTGGAGCTTTAGGTACCTCTCCTTTGCCAGTTCTTATTGCGTCTATTCCTTTGTAAGAAGCAGAAGCTCTTTTATATAAATTATTTATATCTTGATGATAATCTAATAAATCGCCTAAAATACTTTCTATAGATACAATTCCTAATTTACCGAATTCAATAGGTAGTATTTTAAAAAAAGCATCTTGGGCATTGTTTACTTCATCGTCTTCAATACTATACAAATATTCTAAGCTAGAATGTAATAAAGTTCCTACTAATGTAGCTGTACTTTGATGATATACATCTAATTTATCTATATATTTTAGTTTAAACATTTCGGAACATTCTTTGTAAGTTTTAATTTTACTTACAGAGAATCTTTCATATTCGCTTTGGTCTGTATAAGTTGTTAAAGTAGTTATTGTATTTTTAGTCATTATCAATAATTATTTTGTTAAAGTTGTTAATCCAAAAGAGGCTATACAAATAGCATCCGCAATACCATCACTTGGTTTAGTTTGCCTACTGCTTGTAAATAAATAATTTCTATCAAAGTTTTGTTCAACATAAGCTATGGATTGAAGTTTAGTATCACTAGAAAAATTATATTCATTAATTTTACTTTGATCTACTTTTTTAAATACTTCATTCTGCCAATCTTTTGCGTTTATTTCTTGCAAATTATCGCATTCAGCAAAACACATTCCATAAAGTAAGCCAGATTGATACATAGTTTTGCTACCACTAGACATACCTTGACTACGTAATATAAATTGTCTCTCTATAAAAATTCCATAAAGAGTGTCATTATCTTTATATTCATTGTATCTACTGTAGTCTGTAATAAAATCAAATATCTTTTCTAAATCAATATAATTACCCTTGCGATTTGGTCTAGAACATATAGGCATTTTCAGAATATCTATAATACCTTTTTTATCGTTTAAAACACAAAGACCACCGCTAAGACCTGGATCAATTCCTATAACATTCATATTAAAGTTTAATCTATATTTATACTATTATTATAACTTTAATATCTTTTTCGACTCTTTATTAGAAAATCCCAATAACAAGTAATAATATAGAATTCATCTTTATCCCAGTTTCCTATAATAGTTAAGCCTCTAAGCTTATCTAAGTATTTTTCATATTCAGTATTCAATAAATTTCTATCTAAGAGAGCGTAACTTAAATCTTGAAAACTTCTACTTTTCCTGCCATAGTTTAAGGCTATTAAAATCATACTATTAGTAATAGCTCTTTGCTGTTGTTTTCTTTCAACATGCAAAATATCTTTCTCATTACTAACAATATGAATTTTAATATCATTAATTTTAGAATCCGCGGCAACAAGAATATCTAATTGCTCTAAAGAATTCATGAAGCAAGCTCAATATATTCTTTAAATAAATCAATCTCGTCACTAAATTTATCTTCTAAAACAGCTAATTTAAATTGCTTATATTTAATTAATCTAGAAGGTTCTTCCAGCATTTTAATTAATAACTCATTATCGTAGGCCATTCTTTGCTTATCATCAAAATCTGTTAATAGACCTAACAATAAAATTAAAGTATTAAGTATACGAACATTATTTATATAAGTTTCTACTTCTAAATCATTATCAGTATTTATTTCAATAGAAGTTAATCTATAATCAATTAATTTTACAATGAAATGTAAATCTAAATTTTTGTCAGCGGCAAAAGGAATAATATCTTTTACTAAGAGATTAATTAAATTCATTTATTTTATTTTATTTTATTTTATTTAATAAGGTTAATTTCATTTATCCACCAAGTAGGTTTCGGATAAATATTTTTAAATAAATTCAAACATTTGTCTTGAATATAAATAGGAGGTAAATATTTATACTTTATTAATAAATTAATATGTGCGTCTAAATTATTTTCTAATAAAAAATAATTTATATTTTTTTGAGACAATCTTAATATATATTGATGTCTTATAAATACTGAATATAAAATAGTTAATCTTTCATACCAACTAGTCGGTGTAGTAAAAATATTTATTTTTAACTTAAGTTTTTTTTCAATTGCCTTAGAGTAAGCATAAGCTTTAATTTTATTAAAAGCTTTAAAAATAGCATATTCCCCTTCAGTATTAATTAATGAAGATGGAATACTAATAATGTTTAAGTTATTTTTTACTATTTCATTATATTTATTTAGCGATTTCCTGCTTTTAAATAAAGAATTTTTATGGGGCACTTCATTTTCTTTAACTAAATAAACATCTTCAACAAGAAATCCTGCAACTATCCAAGGACCAATCAAGCTTTGTTTTGATCCTTTCCATACATATAAGTTTAAAATCATCTATCTAATCAACCAAAACTTTTAAAGCATATTTTAAAGGGGACCAATCATTAGGAATGTATTCCTCTAATAAATTTAGTCCTCTGCCTGTAGAAGCTACTAATTTAAGAGCCACTTTATGAGCAGCGATATCTCCTTTATGGGTGTTAATGTAGTTCTCTACAATATCTACAGCCCAATTTTTTAATGTGCTTTTTAATTTAGATTTATCTTTTTTAAAGTATAAATATAAATCATTAACATCTTTAACAAATTTATTATTAATTTCTAAATGTTCTGGAATTTGAACTGTTTTTATAACGACAGATTTACCTAAATAAATTTGTAATTCAATTAATTGATCTAAAACAACTCTCCAAGATTTATATTGATCCGGATAATAAGGATGATTTAAATCAAATTTATCGTTATCAAACACAGCTATAATTTCATTAAAATCTTGGAGTTTACTTCCTTGTTTTAATATTTTCTGAAGTCCCAATAAACCTACTACATTACACCCAGATTGTTTTAATATATAAGAATCAGGTACCCCCTCTACTAAAAATAAAGTTTTTTTATTTGCTTTATAAAAAGACAAATGCTTCTCAAATAATAGGTAATCTTTACACGATCCAATAGCAGGCATAGCTGAAGAATCTAAATATTTGTATTCATTTATTTCTCCTGGAAAATATCGTCCTGTAAGATGAACTAAAAAACTATTTTTATTGTATACAGGAAAAATTAATCTATTAGAAAAAAACTCTCCATGTTTTCTTAATAAGTCATGCCTTCTTAATGTGTTAGAGCTTAAGTTGTAATTTCGAAGAATCTTATTATGTGGAGTGTATCCTATTTGTTCTCTTAATATAAACTCTTCTTCAAATCCTCTACTATATAAATAATCTAGAGCTTCTTGATGCTGCCATAATTCATTATTATAAACTTCTAAAACATCTGAAAGAACGTTATTTCTAGTTTGAAAGAATTCTTCTTGAGCTTGGATATCTATATTCCCTTTGCTTTCTATATCACAAAGAGCTTCGTAAAAACTTAAATTATTTAACTTTTGATGAACAGTTATTTTATTTCCTTTTTCTCCGCATTTAGAGCTAAAGCATTTAAAATAATAATCATATAAATAACCTTTATTTTTAGATTGGCAAAAAACACATTGCACAGTTCCTTTGTTTTTAGAAAACCCTAGCTCTTGCCATTGAATGCTTTCTTGTGCATTTTCTATCCTATTCAAAAATTCTTGTTCTATCATTTATTTAATCCATTTAAGATAGTTAGGATTTACATAACAACATTTAACCAAATCTTCAGGAGTACCTACAATAGTTAAACCTTCCGGTGTTCTTACTCTACTTAAAGAAGTATATAACATACCACTTTGTCTAGATAAAAAATTACGTCCCTCGCCTTTTAAATTAATTTGTACATCATCTAAAGTAAGTCCCTGAATTTTATGGTTGGTAGCACTAAACATTAATTTAGCGTGAATAACAGTTAAAGTACCTACTGGTGTTTTTTTAGCATGACCATTAGAATCAAATTCAAAGTTCTCTAATTTACGGGGTCTTAAAAATATTTCTTTCTTTTTTCTTAATAAAGAAATATGAATTGCATTATCCCATACTTCGTTCACAATAGCTGCGTCTCCATTAGCAAATCCTTGCTCTAAGCTATTATATAATAATTGAATTATACAGCCAGGTTTTACTTCTAAACGTTTAGGTATATCTTTCCAAGTTGGATGCGCTACTCCCTCGCTTTTTGCATAATAAGATTTACTTTCACCTAATAACCGGTCAAGACATTTTCTGTTATGAATATCTACCTCGTTATTTGTTGAAAATAAAGTTATGCCTCTGTGATTTAAATTAATACTAGGTCTAAATTCAATATTATCTTTAAACCAGGGTAAAGCCTCTTCTGCTTTTCCTTTTCTTATTAAGTTTAATGCTTCAACAAATTCTTTATTTTCTTGTCGTTTAACTTCGGTTAAATATTTAATATTAAATCTTGGCCAACATTTTGCGGTAAAAATAGGGGAACCATTAACAGGAGCCAACTGTCCTATATCTCCAGAGATTAAAAGATTTAATTGTTTATTAAAAGTATTATTGTATTGATCTAAAGCTAATACAATAAGATCTAGTGTTCCACTATCCATCATAGAACAATTACTTACTAATATATTTCCTGCTATATAATTATGATTATTTTCAACAGTTAAATCATAAACAAAATCGGTATAATTTTTATTAATTTGTTTTTGTTTTGGTATACTATATTCTTTAATTGATTTTATTTTAGCCACACTAAAATCTTCAGTTTTTGTATTTACGCTAATAAAATTATTAGTGTAAAAAGTACCTAACTTTTCTTTTATACATTCAGGGACATAAGGATTTATTATATTAAAAAATAACGGTATATCTTTTTTTACAAGTCTTAAATAAAAATAACCTTTACTTTTACTTACTATAAAATTTAAATTAAATGTTTTATTTAAATATTCTTTTAATTTAATGTTAGTTTCTTCAGAATATCTTTCTGTATGTAAGGTTAGTTTATTTTCTTTCTTAGCTAAACTCCCGTTATCTAAATACCAAATAGCTAAAGCCAAAGGATTAATTAAGTTAATAAAATTCTGACTAAGGTTTTTATTATTATAAATATCTTTTAATTCAAAATTAAAAGGAGTTGTTTTCACACAAAAATTATATACTAAATTATCTGTAAATCCAGATTTAGATATTGTAATTTTTGAAGCTAAGTCAGAAAAACAATTATGCTTATATTTTAAATATTCTAATTGTTTATAACCTTGTGTAAATCTAATTGTAGGAGTGCTTCTCTTTTTACTATAATTTAAACAACCGTCTCCCAGTAAAGTTCCTATTAAAATAGATTTTTGATCTTTATTAAAATCTTTACTATTAACAATAATTTCATCACCTATTTTTAAATCTCCTAAAGCTTTTTTTCCACTGGGCGTGTAAATCTTATGATTAAGCGTCCCTTTTATTATTCGTTTACCTCTATTACTATTTGTACTAGACGCATCTACTTCTAATAGATTATTTAATAAAGGTTTTTTTTGAGCAGCAATAACCTCTTTTACTTCTAATCTATTTTTTATATTTTTAGAATAAACAAATACTTTTTGTCCTTTAGAAATTTTTGAATAAATTAATCCAATTTTTTGCCATCCGTCTGTTGTCAAAACTTTTTGACTATATACAAAACATTCATCAATGATAATATTTTTATATTTTTTATCTATCATTTTTAAAGGAAAAATAGTTTTACCTTGATGAAAATTTCTTAATAAACTTTCAGCATTAAAATACCTTAATGCACTATTAATAGTAGTAGGTTCATCCGCTCCTCTAACAGTTCCTAAGTTTAAAGCAGCTATACCAGTAGTAGCGGTCCTTAATGCATAAAAATTATCTTCTTTTATTAAAGAGTTAATGTAATAAGAATTATGCGTAACAACAAAATTTTCAACTACATAAGTATGAAGCTTATTGTCTACATGAATACACCGGCCATCTTGTTTACCTAAATACTTTATATCTATTATTTTTTTATTAAGTAAATGACCTTGTTTACTTTCATTAAATAACTTTGCTTTTCTTTGTAAAGAAAAGATATTTTTATCTATTCTAATAAAAGAGCTATATTCGATTCCTTTTTCTTTTCTGTTGTTGGTAGTTTCCTTAGAAATGCCTCCTAAAGATCTTACTAAGAAAGATACATCTTTTAACAATTGCAATGAAGTAGTGGAGAAACTAATAGACCTAACTCCAGATTTTTTTAACGAAATACTTCCGTCACTATCCATCAAGCCTTTTAATATTTCTAATCTATCTTCTATACAACTATGTAGATAATTATAAGGAATAAATTTATTATTACTATAAGTAAACAATAATCCTAAATCCTCTAAAATATCTTTTATTTTAGCAGACAATCTAAACCCTGCTGATAGTGTACCTATCGGAGTTTTACATATAACAGAATTAATGCAGCTTGGAAGCAGCTTATCAAACTTATTCTTAATTTCTAATACATCGTTTTGATGACAACTTACTTTTACTTGATCGTGCAAACAGCCGTTACCTAATAAATAACCTAATAAATATGGATGCAAAGGTAATACTTGCTTTTTAAAGTTTACAGGAGCGCATAAAGGGATAGAATATTTATATCCTCGAACACTGTTTTTATGTTTAAAATCTTTTAATAAAGTTTTTGTATCTAATACTTTATAAGTAGAATTACTTTGTCTCATTTTAGGGGTCTGAACTTTCCATAAATGATCTTCACATGCGTCAATATAAGTATCATCATGAAAAGAAACTCTATAGATGTTTAAATTTTTACCTTCCCAAATATTTAATATTTTAGTAGGAGTTCCATCTTCGCAAATAACTGCTTCTCCTAATACTAAATCTTTGTTTTTAATAAATCCATTAGGAGTTAAAACTAATGTATCATTAGTTAATAGTTTGCCTGAGCCTCCACATCCAAGTATTGCTTCTAATTTTGTATTATTCATTACTTTCAATTTTTAATATTTTAGATTTAGAAACATTTACTGTTATTAAATCAAAGGAAGTGCTCTCAATGTAATGTTCTTTTTCTAAGCCTTCTACAATTTCCTCAGCAACTTCCTGTACCATAAAATTATCTTTTAACAAATCAAATACTAATTCTTCTAAATTAGGAAAATGATCTGTAATAGATTTTAAAGTTAAGTCTAATTTTAATGTTACAGTAAACTTTTTATTTAAATTGTATTCCTTACTCATACTGTGCTCCTTTTTAAATTTTCGCTATTAAGTTTTTGAATAATATTATCTCCTTGTACCCAGGCTAATTCATTAGAGTTTAAATAAACCTGTTTATATAAATCAATCATTTTAGAAAAGATTTCTTCATAATTCATATTTGTTTGTTCTTTAACCATATTAAGAAAGTAAGAAGCTTCCCCATTTAAAAATAATTCAATATTTAAATTAGTATTCATTTATTTAAAAACCTACATTAACACAATAATATAATGAATTAAAAATATCTTCTTCTTTAATAGATTTCGTATTAATTTTTTTGTTAACAGTGTCAGCTTGTTTAGGAGTTAATCTTACCGCAAATAAATCAAGATCCCGATGTGTATTTAAACGGGCCCTTAATTGTAAATTGTGTAAATTAGAAGATGGCATAAGCAAAGAATCAAATGTGTTATTAACTTTTGAATATAGAAATATATAAACTTTTTCCTGAGATTTCATATTAAAAAAGCTCCAATTAGGAGCTACTTAAAAAATAGAGTTTAGTGAATTTATTTAAGACCTAAGTATTTAGTCCAAATACCTTGATGTCTAGAATTAAATTCTTTTTCAGTCATCCAATAAATACCTTCCCCTTCTTTTTGTTTTACATAATCAGGCATTCTATAGCCATAAGGATCGTAAATTAAAAATCCTTTAGATTTATTATAATCTGCTATAACTACTACATGACCACCAGAAGGATTTGTAGAAGGGCCTTTGTGAGCAAAATTAGCAGGGGCCACCAAATTTAATTCTGTTACTTGTTTAATTAAACCTTGTTTATCTCCTGAAATGTATTTACAATTTATACCATAAGATTTTACAACATTAATTTGCACGTCCCAAGACACAGAACTATTTGTTCCGTATATTCCGTATTTACCTGAGTACACTTTTTTTAAGTACTCATCATCACCACTTAGTCCCTTTTTATTATTTACTAATAAAATATAATTAGTAAACATAGCATGAGAAGAAGAGTTACATGAATTATATTGATTACGATAATTGTTTAATTGAGAATAGTGTTTTAATTGAACCTCAGGAGAAGCAACCACTGCCCCTCTATAAAGAACTCCAAATTTATCTACTGTAGTAGAACTTAATTGAAGTTGAAGCCATTGTAAATCTTCGTCTTTTAATGTAATCCAATCATTAGAGTTTTTTAAGTTAAGTTTTTTAGCAGCCGGGGTTTTTAATAAAAGATCTCCTAAATACTCAACAGCTACTATTTGATGAGCTAAAGATTTATAGTATTTTTTGGCGTCGACTAAAGAAATTAAAGTTGTCATAATTTTTATATTTAAGAATATAAA
>ERZ650308.1554-NODE-1554-length-11803-cov-17.036176_pt1 | contig 11803 bp, 15 predicted proteins | sample MGYA00376244_ERZ650308 | MGnify/ENA primary metagenome ERZ650308 (study PRJEB26733, sample SAMN07839295) | wastewater metagenome | biome: small river; feature: stream; material: water | place: USA: North Carolina | collected 2016-04-26 ...
TGGAACTTGAACGCTGCGGACAACGTCCCAGTCAAGTACGACACACGTGGTGTGGCTTTGGTATCTGGCTTCTCGCCAGCTATCATGGTAGCGACACTGGGCGGTGATGTTGAAAACTTCACTCCTGAATCCATCATGCTGAAGGCTGTGATGGTTGATCGCTACAATCTAGCATAACCCTAGTCGCTTAGGGACGGGCGCATTGTCTGGTGTGCGTAATCACCAGACACTATAATTCAATATACTTTTAGTCAAAATGCAGGCATAGCCAGCCGAGGCAAGACCTAGTGAGTTAAGGGAGTCATGACCCATACAAGAGTGAGGTAATGGTTACAGGAGGTGACGTCTTCTGGGAGTTTATTGAATTATGGTATCTAACCAGAAGGTACAAACGTGGAGTGCCTTGTCATGACGACTAAATGTATGTTGTTTCTAGAGCAAACTACAACAACTCTTTGGTAATTATCAGACTAAATTGCCACTATATAAATGCTCTTTGAGCTGAACTACACTGGATCACATGAGTAGGTGCTAAGTCGACTACCCACCGAAAGTCCCAGGAAGAAATGGCGTTCAGCAGGTTTCGTTCGAATCGAACAGAGAGCACCTATATAGTATCATGCGGGATTAGTTTAATGGTAAAATCCCTTCCTTCCAAGTAGAAGTCGCGAGTTCGATTCTCGCATCCCGCTCCCTTGAGTTGATGTCAAAACTCGAATTTTATAAATATGTGTATGGTAAAAATATTCTACACAATCTATAAAATAACAAATCAAATTGATGGCAAGTTCTATATTGGAACACATAAGACCAAAAATTTGAATGACTCCTATATGGGCTCTGGAAAGTATTTAAAATACGCCCAGAACAAATATGGGATTGAAAATTTTAACAAAGAAATTTTGTTTGTTTGTGAATCAGCTGAAGATATGTACGCTAAAGAAGCTGAACTGGTTAATGAGGAATTCCTCGCCACAGCCAATACGTACAATCTGAAAGTTGGCGGTTTCGGTGGATGGGATTATATCAACAGTGATGTTGAAGCTCGTATCAATAAAAATCGTTTAGCTAGACAAAACGCAGAAAAAGTAGGAGCTTCTCAAAAAGCGTTGGAATACTTCGCTAATGTTAGAGCCGAATATGAAAAATCTCCATCTTTTTGTACTTCATGCAACAAACAGCTTGACTTTTTAAAACGTAAAAACAAGTTCTGTGGTCACAGTTGTTCTGCAAAAAAGAACAATGCGACTAGAGTTCTTAAAAGAAATCTATAAATTCTCTTGACTTTAATTCATACATAAGGTATAATTAAGGTATGGAAAACGATGAATTTAGTTGGTCGAAAGTGTTAGAGAGTCACAGAAAATACTCTTCAGGTGAGGATCTCGCCGACTCGATTGGCTTAATTGTAATTATGTTTCTCGTGGTGTTAGTTCTTATAATTTAATCTTTCTAGGAGTTAGAAATGAAATCTGGTATCTTCATTGGACGTTTTCAACCCGTTCACCAAGGTCATGTCCACGCTCTGGGCATCGCCGCTTCCCAAGTAGACACGCTCTACATCTTCGTTGGTTCTGCTAACCAATGTCGCTCAATCCGTAACCCTTGGACTTTCCAAGAGCGTTCACAAATGTTGCGCACTAAGCTACACAATGCTCGTGTGACCAACTTCAAAATTGTCCCCTTAAATGATTATCGCTATTCAGACACTCAATGGATGTCTGACGTTCGTGCTACAGCCGAACACTATGGTATGGTCAATCCAATCCTATTCGGTCACGTGAAAGAGGGTAACGACTATCTTGCATGGTTCCCTGACTGGAAATTCAAAAGCATTGAAGCTGAGTACAACATCAATGCCACTGCCGTGCGTCAACGTATGTTCGACTTGAAAGACCCAGACATGCCTGCCACTGTGCAAGCTGACTATGCTTTCTATCAGAAAGAGACTAAGACCTTTGCCGACTACCCTTTCCCCGAAACACTTAACTTCAACTGCTCTGACGCTATCCTCGAGTGCCAAGGTCACGTTTTGCTCATCCAACGCAAGTTTGCTCCAGGCGCAGGTGCTTGGGCGTTGCCAGGAGGTTTTCGTAATCAACGTGAGACTTTTCTCGACTGTGCCATCCGAGAGCTTATCGAAGAAACAAACGTGAGAGTCCCTGAAAAGGTTCTCCGTGGTTCTATCGTGAAGTCTGAATTGTTCGATGACCCTTCTCGTTCATTCGGTATTCCACGCAATACACTGGCTGTGTACATGCGTATCAACCCAAACCCTGATGGTTCGCTTCCACGAGCCAACGGTGCCGATGATGCTGCTTTGTGTAAGTGGGTGCCACTCACTGATGCTCTCAATACCATTGAGATGTATGATGACCACAAAGACATCTTGTCGAAAGTCACTGGTGTAAACCCTATGCCTGCTTTCGTAAAAATCGCTTGACTTTAATTCAGAAGTCAGGTATAATTAACTGTAAACTAACGATTAGGAGCTAATCATGAAACTCGCAAAAAACCTTCTGTTGAACACTGACTCATACAAAGTGAGTATGTTTAAACAATATCCCGCTGGTACAACTGGCGTCTACTCTTACATTGAATCACGTGGTGGCGTATATGACTCAACCGTCTTTTTCGGGCTTCAAGCCTTCATTAAAGAGTACATGCTCGACCCAATCACCCAAGCCGATATTGATGTTGCAGATGAAATTCTTACAGCCCACGGCGAGCCATTTAATCGTGCGGGCTGGCAATACATCCTTGATCAGCACAAAGGCTTCTTGCCTCTGGTCATTCGTGCTGTACCTGAAGGTACTGTGGTGCCTGTCAAAAATGTACTGGCGACTATCGAAAACACAGACCCAGAATGTTTCTGGTTGACCACTTATCTTGAAACTGCTTTGCTTCGCGCAGTCTGGTATCCTACCACTGTAGCAACTCAAAGTAAGTCTATCAAGAATGTGATCGCCGAATACTTGGATCGCACTGGAGACATTAATGGACTCTCTTTTAAACTTCATGACTTTGGTGCTCGTGGGGTATCTAGCCTCGAGTCTGCTGGACTCGGAGGAGCCGCCCACTTGGTTAACTTCATGGGCTCCGATACTCTTAGTGGTGTTATGTACGCTCGTGAATATTATTCCGCTGGCATCGCTGGATTCTCCATCCCTGCCGCAGAGCACAGTACAATCACCTCTTGGGGTCGAGCCAATGAAGTCGACGCCTACCGAAACATGTTGCGTCAATTCGGACGAGAAGGTTCCATCCTCGCAGTGGTAAGTGACTCATATGACGTATTCAACGCCGCAGCCAACCTTTGGGGTGGTGAGCTCAAGGATGAAGTTATCGCCTCTGGTGCAACAGTGGTTATCCGACCCGACTCTGGTGATCCTGAAACCGTATGCTTCAAGTTGGTCCAAATCCTCGCTGAAAAGTTTGGATACACAACCAACGACAAAGGCTACAAGGTCTTGAACAACGTTCGCTTGATCCAAGGTGACGGCGTGAACGAACGTACCATCCGTAACATCCTTGGTCGTTTCCAAGCCTTCGGTTGGTCAGCTGATAACATTGCCTTCGGTATGGGTGGCGCTTTGCTCCAAATCGTTGACCGTGATACTCAGAAGTTCGCCATGAAGTGTTCTTCTGCCAAAGTTGACGGTATGTGGATCAACGTTCAGAAAGACCCTATCACTGACTCAGGTAAGAAGTCTAAGGCTGGTCGAGTGACCCTTTGGACTAACTCAGGCGGTGAGTTCGTTTCTGGCGTAACTCCTCCAACTGGTTGGTCTGACAAAGGTATCGGTGGCTGGACTGATGCTTTGGTTGAAGTGTTCCGCGATGGTAAACTGGTCAAGGAAATCACTTTCGAGGAAGTCCGAGCCAACTCCAATAAGTAAACCGAAAGGTTTAACTTTAAGCCCTCTTCGGAGGGCTTTTTTCATTGAAAATTTCCAAGAAAGTGCTTGACTTTAATCCAATAATGAGGTATAATTATTGTATTGGATAAGAAAAGGAAACGTATGAAACTGCTCTCGACTGGTAACCCAAAGCTCATGAAAGGCGAAAAGAAAGGCTATCTCTCATTCGTTCTACACTTGGCTCCAGCCGACCTGAGCGGCAAGGAAGTTTGCCCGAAACGTACCGCTGGCTGTACCGCTGCTTGTTTGAACACAGCTGGTCGTGGTGGTATGTTCAAGCCAGGAGGCACCAACGCTATCCAACAAGCCCGACTCCGTAAGACCAAAATGTTCTTTGAACAGCGTGATGCGTTCATGGCTGACTTGGTCAAGGATATCAAGCTGGGTATCAAGCAAGCTGAGAAGAAGGGTATGATTCCAGCCTTCCGCTTGAATGGTACTTCAGACCTGAGCTGGGAAAAGTATGAAGTGGCTGACGGCAAGAACGTGTTCCAACTGTTCCCTGAAGTCCAGTTCTATGACTACACCAAAGTGCTCGGTCGTAAGGTTAGCGATATCAAGAACTATCACTTGACCTTCTCCAACGCCGATGGTAACCTGAACGATGTGCTGGCTGCTCAAAAAGCTGGCTTGAACATCGCTGTGGTGTTTGATAAGCTGCCACAAAAGTACCTGAGCTGGGTTGTGGTTGATGGTGATGAAACTGACCTGCGATTCCTTGATCCAAAGGCTGTAATCGTCGGTTTGAAAGCCAAGGGTCGTGCCCGCAAAGATACCTCGGGATTTGTTGTAAAATCTTGAAGAAAATGCTTGACTTTAATTAGGAAGTCAGGTATAATTGATGTATATACTATGAGGAAGTGAAAAATGATTTTGAATAACGCTCCTGTGAATGAAGCAGTTTTGTCCAACGTTGGTGAGATCGGCGAGTTTCGTATCCGCAACAGTGCTAAGGCTTTTAGCATTCTGTCGTCTGGTTTGTACGCTAACAAGATCAAAGCCATTGTGCGTGAATTGTCTTGTAACGCTGTCGACTCTCATGTTGCCGCTGGTAACGCCGACACGCCCTTTGAAGTTCATATCCCTAACTCTTTGGAGCCACACTTCTCGATCCGTGACTTCGGTACGGGTTTGACCCATGAGCAAGTGTCTCAAATCTACACGACTTATTTCGAGTCAACCAAAACCAACTCCAACGCCTTCATCGGTGCTTTGGGTCTGGGTTCTAAGTCTCCATTCTCTTACACTGACAACTTTACAGTGACCGCCATCAAGGACGGCATCAAAGGTATCTACTCAGCGTTCATCAACGGTGAAGGTGTTCCGTCTATCGCTTTGATGATGACTGAACAAACTGATGAGCCTTCAGGCGTTGAAGTTAAGTTCTCCGTGAACGAACGTTATGACTTCAGCAAGTTCAAAGAAGAAGCTGCTTCGGTCTATCGCTACTTCAAAGTACAGCCAACTATCAAGGGCTGCGCTGACTTCCGTATCACACCCCGTGAGTACGACACTGTCGACTTGATTCCTGGCGTGAACGTTTACAAAGAGAGCGGTCGTTATAATACAGCGAGCCGTGCTATCATGGGTAACATCGCTTATCCTATCGAAGTGCCTAACGCATCTCAACTCGGCGACTTGGCTGGTTTGTTACACTGTGGTTTGGAAATTCACTTCGGTATCGGTGAAGTTGACTTTCAAGCGTCACGTGAAGGCTTGTCTTACATCCCACAAACCGTGGATGCTATCAAGGCAAAGTTGGCAGCTGTCAACGCTCAGTTGGCTAAACACATTGCCGCTGAAGCTGACAAGATTCCTAATGCTTGGGATCGCGCCGTGTGGTTGTCTGAAAAGAATAAGAACACTTTGTGGGCTGAAGCATGTAACAAGTATGCCGCTGACACAAACTTGGAGACTTACACTAACAACCGTTACAGTAAGTTGGCTGAGTTCAAGGTTAAAGAAGTTACAATGAAGGGTTTCAATATCCGTCTCCGTGGCTTTAACCAATCGTACAACAATCGTTCGTTGTCTACTATCAAGCCTTCAACTGACTGGGCTATCCGTGGTACAGCTGATGCTGAGTACTGGACTTTCCATGTTGACGGTGGCTCTCAATTCGTTATCACTGACACAAAGGTCGGTGCTTCTGAACGTGCCAAGTTCCACTTCCGTAGCAACCTCGATAAGCTGAACCCATACCGTAACATCTTCGTGTTGGAAGCCATTGACGCTGATAAGCCTATGGACACTGCGGGCTTCTTCGCTGCTATCAAGAATCCTCCACAGACTCGTATCCGTAAGGCATCGACTTTGGACGAGAAGCCTCGTAAAGAAGCCAGCGTGGGTCGTGACGTTTCTATCCTTACCTTGGAAGAACGTCGCCGTGGTTACTCTTCACAAGTTGTGTGGGCTGACGCTGGTAAGATGTCTGGCTTCTCTAAGACTGACACACATTACTATGTTCCTTTGTCTGGTTACAGTATTGTGACTGATAAAGAAATCACTGACACTAAAGAGTTGGTGAACTACATGAAGATGTCTGGCTTGACTAAGTTGAAGAACATCAAAGTCCTCGGCGTTCGTAAGAGCGACATGGAAGAAGTTCAGAAGAGTGCTAACTGGATCAACGTTGAAAAGTATATCGAGCAATCGTTGACTACTTTGGATAACAACCTTGTGATGAACATGGTTGTCCGTGATTTGGGTCGCAGCGTCTTCACTACATATAACTACGAAACGTCTAAGTTGGTTGATTCCACTAGCCCGTTTATGTTGTTTAACTCTAAGTTCAAAGGCGTCGTACGCACTGAACACAACGATCATGCCTTGCGCACGATCTACCGTGTATACGGTACAGCGGTCAATTTGGTGAAGCCTGAAGAGGTTATCGCTGAGATGACTGATGAGCTTCAAAAGCTCAACAACCGTTATCCTATGCTGAAGCATATCGGTAATAACACTCCTGAAGCCGATGTGGCTTCGTATATCAAAATGATCGACACTTTGAAAGGTATTTAATCATGGCATTCCCGTTCTTGATCCAAGGCAATAACATTGTTGTTGTCATCGGCAATAAAAGCCACACTGTTTCCAAAACTCACTTGACCTATAACAAAGTCCTTGAAGCTATCAAAGCTCAAGACTGGGACTTGGTTAAGGATATCATCGAACCTAAGAAGGTTGTGTTGAACTATGGCAAGGGTAACGTCTCTGTCCACGGTGAACAATTGTTCTGGAAAGGTAAGCCATTGCACAACTCTATGGCTTCTCGTATGATCCAAATGTTGCAAGATGGTTTCCCCATCGAGCCTATGGTCAACTTCATGGAGAACTTGTACACTAACCCTTCAAAGCGTTCAGTGGATGAGTTGTATAACTTCTTGGAAAAGAGCCAGTTGCCTATCACTCCCGATGGTCACTTCTTGGCTTACAAGAAAGTTCGTGCCAACTACTTCGATTGCCACTCAGGCACTATGGATAACTCCGTGGGTAAGATCGTTGAGATGGAACGTAACGAAGTCGACGACAACAAGGATCGTACTTGTTCCGCTGGCTTGCACTTCTGCTCATTGGGTTACTTGAGCCACTTCGGCGGTGAAAAGATCATGATCGTTAAGATCAACCCAGCTGACGTTGTGTCGATCCCTTCTGACTACAACGACACTAAGGGTCGTGCTTGCCGCTACGAAGTTATCGGTGAATTGAACGCTGAGGAAGCACCTGCTGATGCTTTCACTGCTCCAGTTCAAGCCAACGGTAACACTGTTATCCAACGTGTAGCTGAGCAATTGACTAAGCCTACTGGTCCAAAGACTGGTAACTCTGCGTTCTACCGTGGCTATGCCGCTGGTTATGTTCGTGGTCGTTGCGCTGAGACCGATATCAACTATTGCGAAGGCTACTTGAAAGGTCACAGCGATGTTGACTTCGGTAAAGAGCCTCGCTATATCTACGCACCAGTTGTGCCAGCCCCAACCAAGGCTTGGACTTCTTCTCTGGGTGCTACTGGTTGGCCAAAGCCAATCATCTAATAGATGCCCCTTCGGGGGCATTTTAATTTGACTTGTAACCTGTTTCGGGTTATAATACTTGTATTGAAACTAAAAGATTGAGATTGTAATGTCGTACTTTATTCGTAATGCTAACATGTTCAACATTGCTTCTGAGGAAGCGTTGGATATTCAAAAAGTTCTGCCCGTGGGCAACTACACCGTGAAACAGAATCCAATGTCTGGACAGTTCTATCTGGAAATGGTAGACTCGTTTGAGCCTATGAAGAAGTTGTACGGTAATACAACTAAGAACTCTGACCGTATCCTGCGTACATACTTGGATCGTCCAAACTCAACTGGTGTTATGTTGACTGGTGAAAAAGGTTCTGGTAAGTCTCTGTTGGCTAAGACTATCTCCATTGAAGCTGCTAAGCAAGGTATTCCTACTTTGATTATCAACACACCGTTCACTGGTGATGTGTTTAACAAGTTCATGCAGGATATCGAGCAACCCACTGTTATCTTGTTCGATGAGTTCGAGAAGGTTTACTCTGAGCAAGACCAAGAAGCCGCATTGACTTTGATGGATGGTGTATTCCCTTCACGCAAGTTGTTCGTGTTGACTTGTAACGATAAGTGGCGTATCAACCAACATATGCGTAACCGTCCTGGTCGTATCTACTACATGATCGAGTTCGCTGGTTTGGATACAGAGTTCATCCGTGAGTTCTGTCAGGATAACTTGGATGCTAAGCAACACATCGACAAGGTGTGTGAGATCGCTGCGTTGTTCGAACAGTTCAACTTCGATATGTTGAAGGCTTTGGTCGAGGAAATGAACCGTTACGGTGAAACTCCACAAGACGCCATCTCTATGTTGAACGCTAAACCTGAGTACAACAACAAAGGTAACTTTGACGTCAGCTTGATTGTTAACAACCGTGAGATTCCATCAAATGAGTTGGAGACTAAAGTGTGGCATGGCAACCCATTGATCGGTAGCGTTCACATCGAGTATGACACTGACCCTGATGGTTTGAACGAAGACGACACAGTGAATACTTGGAACACTAAGTTCTTCACTCCAAACGACATGAAGAAAGTGTCTGCGGAGAAGGGTATCTTCTCGTATGCTAACGCTGCGGGTGATGTACTGTTGTTGACTCGTCAAAAGACTCAGCAATTCAACTACTTGGCTATGTGAGGTAAGAGATGGACTTAGCATTACTTGTTTATGCCATCTCGCTGTTGCATGGCATCGGTGCGTTCTTCACAGCGTTGATTATGTTGTGCGGCGCTGTTGGTATCGGTAACTTCATCTATTGGATTGATTCATATAGTCCATCAGAAGAAAAAGTCGCTGGTATTCGTAAGCGTCTATGGAAAGCATTCTGGGTTGCCATTATATCAGCTTGGGTTTTGATCTTCCTACCAACTGAGAAGACTGCTTATACTATGGTCGGTGCTTATGCAGCCCAAAAGGTTTCTGAGAACGATAAAGTGCAGCAAATGTCTGGTAAGGTTCTAACTATCATCGAACAAAAGCTAGATGCTTACATTGATGAAGGTATGAAAGAAGCCGAAGACAAACTTAAGAAGGCTGAAGAAAAAGCAAATGGAAAAACTAAATCGCGATGATTACTTCGTGATCCATGTTACTATGTCGTCAGGGTTTGAGTGTATGATCCCCGCAAGGGGGTTTAACCTCAAGTCCTGGTTGGCGTTTGAAGACAGACTAGGGTCGAAGTACACTTACACTAAGATACCTGAAAAGGTTTATCAACATCTAATTATGGGAGACCCTGATTGTCCATTATCTGTACATGCGGATGCCGAGTTGAAGACCTCGACGAAACCTACAACGTCATCTGTAAAAGCGAAGCCTGCGACGAAGAAGGCTATAAAAAAGCCCTCACCTACCAAACCCTCTGCCGTGCCTGCAAAGAAGAGTACGACCAAGAAGGTCTTACCCTCAAAGACGAAAGCGAAGCCATTGCCTGGCTCTTCAAGAAAGGTTAAGTAATGGCAAACTACCCAACCCAGCATCATTGGCATAATCCCTTTGATGCAGTAGACTTCAAATCCTATGATTATGTAATAGGTGGTAAGCTGGTTGTTGGACATGCTTCATTAAGTGATGAATACTTCGGGATGATTATGCACAATGATGCCGAAGCAAAATATAATGTTAAAATGCAGCTAGCCACGCAATTGGCTACGTTCATGATCGAGAATAAATTAGTAGAGTTTACCCAAAGCGATAGTATGGTCGATGGCTCTAAGCGTATCGCCATCAGAGCATACCTCGCACCCGATGAGCAAGTTAAGATTTTAAGAGTAGCAAACAAAATTGTATAGGAGAATGCTATGAGTATGGAACAATGGAAAGCTGACCGACTGATGAAGAAGGTTAAGAAGAAGGCACGTAAGGCTCTAGAGAAGCAGGGTCATCACCGTAAGACTGCGGCTAAGTTAGTCAACCAGTCATTGAAGCGCATTCAATCTCAACTAGACGAAGAATGAAATACTATTCATACATAGAGCCTGATGAGAATGATGACTCAAATGCCATCAAGATCATCATGACTGAGCAAGAGATCATAGAGCAATACTGGGAACACTGGCATAAGGAAATGAAAGAGCTCGGTCGCGATGAACATATCAGCATTGAGAATTGTATCGCTGACTTTTGTTCGGCTCATTGGGCTTCAGAAGAACCCGTGTATAAATTTAAAACAGGTCATGAAGGCTTACAGTTCTGTGTCAATGAACTACACCCATTGATGGAACACGCCACATTGGCTTGTGTTAACAACCGCAACGTAACTGTAACTGGTTACGTTCATATTGAAGATAATTTGGAGAGAGTATATGTTTAACACTGAATTAAAAGAACGCATTAGACAACTACAGAACGATATTGACTATCGTGACCGTGTGATCAAGAGTCTAGAAGCTGACTTGGATCGTTTGCGTAAAGAGCGAGATGAAGTTGTACGTGCTGACGTTCAATCATCTACATTCGTCATTGACTTTAAGAACCTAGATGTATTCTCCGTGGAGCGTATGGGTGAAGGTTCAGCCGATGCATACACCATTCTTGGTTATTGGGTCACACATGCTGATGGTTCTAAGTCCGTCGATGAATGGAAGTTCTATTGCTCACATGAACAACATGAAGCGTTAGCCAAGGAATTCAAACTTGCAAGCGGAAAGTAAGATTATCCTCCCATGTGGTAACATGGGAGTTCTGTATGCTGGCAGCAAAGAATACATTTGTAACTACTGCCACAGCGTTATTGGCTCCGCTGATGAGCCACCTAACTGTAAAGCTATGCGGGAGAAAACCGAGCCTTACAAAAACGATTATTGGATGAATATAAATGACCACGAAACTAACTGACGACAAAATTGTTGAACTAGCCAAGAAGGTTGACTTGTTCATGTTGGACACAGCCTCTGAGTTTCAAGCCAGCGGTATCGAGTTTTCAGCGATTGTTCTGGGTCGATTGATGGTTTTCACCAAGCAGGTCGGGGCTTACCAGACTTTCCATGAAATGATGGAAACCATCGTGAAAATGGGTGACCCCAAGGAGCCTCTGGCTGGGCAAGAAACGCAAGAAAGTCCTTGACTTTAATCAGGATCTACGGTATAATTACTGTATTGATTAGGAGAAAAGTATGATGAAAACTGAAGCTGAAGTTCTTGATTTCCTGAAGCCTGACCTCGACCAAGGTGAGCGAGCCGAGTTTGAGTATGGTACTTTGTTTTTGAAGTGCGCTGAAAAGACTAGTCGTAAAGTATTCTCCAATCTCTTTATGGCTTTCAACGGTAAAGTTCAAATTCACCGTGTTGGTACTGAGTTCGCTATTGATTTTGTTTGAGGT
>ERZ650308.1555-NODE-1555-length-11799-cov-4.305603_pt1 | contig 11799 bp, 6 predicted proteins | sample MGYA00376244_ERZ650308 | MGnify/ENA primary metagenome ERZ650308 (study PRJEB26733, sample SAMN07839295) | wastewater metagenome | biome: small river; feature: stream; material: water | place: USA: North Carolina | collected 2016-04-26 ...
CGATAGACAAATGGACGAATCAGCTGATCAAGCTCGCGTTCACAATAAACAAAAGCGGGTGAGTCAGGTAAAGGTGAAATCAACCTGCCTTTAATCCAAGCGTAGCGCTCCCACTCTCTTCCCTGCACCAATAAGTATTCCTCAAGCATGTCGAGGCTACAAACTAAAGGCCCCGAATCTCCATTTGGCCTCAAGCGCATGTCTACCCGAAATACAAAACCATTTGCATCGTGCTCGGCCATCAACTTAATCAAACGCTTACCCATTCGAGTAAACCACTCGTGGTACGACAAGCTTTTAGGTCCACCTTGAGTATCGCCCTCGTGCTCGTACAAAAAGATGAGGTCGATATCAGAAGAGAGGTTGAGCTCTAGACCGCCCAACTTCCCCATACCCACCACCATCAAGGGCATCTCTGCGTTGGTGACTGAGCTCCATGGAATGCCAAACCGACGCTGTAGATCTTCGCGAATATAGGCAATAGAAAGCGCCAGCGCCTCCTCAGCAAAATGGCTCAATGCATGGGTCACCTCACTAAGGTCTGCCATACCATTCAGATCTCGGAATGCAATCCAGAGCATAAGGCGTTGTCTAGCTAGCCTCAAATCCGCCATAAATTGAGCCTCATCCTGCTCCGGAATGGCTAAAGCATCCTGACAAGGTCTCAATAAGCCCCGAATACCCACAACATCGACTTTTAAAGCAGCTTGGGACCGGAGCCAATCCACCCATTCAGGGCGAGAATTGAGCCAACGTTGAGCGTAGCTGGAGTGCTGCTTTAGAAATTCAATTTGGGCGGCAAAATCGGTCATTTCTCCATCTTAATCCGAGTCTAGATTCAAACCCCAGAAGCTTGGAGATCACCCGATAGCTGACGGATAATAGAGGCCATGCTTCGAAATATTATCCGGGCTCGCCTGCAGAGCGTGCTTCAAAAACGCCCTCCAGGTTCTGGCAGTCGTTGGCGCAAGCGCGCCCTCATCCTTGCAGGTATCACCGTAGCTTTTTTTATTTTGGGTCATCTAGGGGTACGTTTTGTTTTGTGGCCACAGATCGAAAAATCAAAACCTACTTTAGAGCGCTTAATGAGCGCTCGCTTAGGTGCCCAGGTCACGATGGATGCCGTGCAAGTTTCCTGGACCGGAATTCGTCCAAGCTTTTCGATTGAGGGATTGCGCTTTAACAATGCAAACACCTCTACCCCACCCTTATTTGTTCAAAATATCAACGGGCAACTTAGTTGGCTATCCTTTTATCACCTAGCCCCTTATTTTCACGAGATCACATTTGATCAAGTTCAGTTATACGCTCAGCGAGATATCAAAGGCGTGGTTTCCATTGCAGGAATTCCAATCCATAGCAGCGCTGATAATTTTGCGACGGAGAATTGGTTATTTGCTCAAAATGACATTCAAATTAATAATGCGAGAATTTTTTGGGAAGACCAGCAAAGTCGAAAGCTAAAGACCTCCATTGAGATTCAAAGTGCCCATCTCAACAACGGCATTCGCAGCCATGAAGGTCAGCTAGTCGCGCAAACACCCTGGAGCCAAATTCCAATCAAACTCCAAGCCAACTTTGTGCATCACCTTGCTGGACAGGCAGGTGACTGGCATGACTGGGTCGGCAGTTTTTCATGGGATCTTGCCGACCTGAATCTCGGCCAAATTTCCAAAGACCTCAGCCTTCCGCTATACGACTTGGCCGGCAAACTCAACTCCAAAGGTAGCTTGAAGTTGGATGGCGGCAAGGCTAATGGCGGACAAATGTCCTTAACGGCCGATCAACTTAGAGTGCAATTAAACAAAGATGAGGATCCCCTTGAGTTTGGCAGACTAGAAACTGATTTAGTGCAAGACTCGGATGGTGGCCTTAACTCCATCACAACAAAAACTTTGTCATGGCGCAGTATTGACAGCCCCACCACCGCCCCTCTGGATAAATTAAGCCCAATTACATTCCGTTGGCGCCCACCAAAAGATGGCGGTGAGATCAAGGAATTTGGATTCTCTTCACCGAAAATACAAGTGGAAGATATTGCACTTTTCGCACTCAATCTTCCTCTCCCGAAAAAGATTCATCAATGGATCAAAATCTCAGAGGCAGATGGCGAGCTACAGAATTTGGATATGAATTGGTCTGAGAGCCAATCCGCACTAGCCGTCTTACCAATACCAGGCAATTGGTTTTCTTCCAATAAGCTGGATTTCACTATTAGCGCAAAACTTAATGACATTAGCTTTACTGGAGTAAATAAATCAATGCCATCAGCTTCGCATTTGTCTGGCAACTTAGTCAGCAATCAGAAGCAAGGTAACTTTACGCTTGACTCTAGCAATCTTGAGTTGGAGATGAATGATTTTTTATCCGATCCTGAAATTCAACTGGATCGCGCAAAAGGTGAAATTAGCTGGTCTAAGCAAAAAGGTGGTTGGCTAATTAATGCCAAGAAAATGCAGTTCAGCAACTCTGAAATTACCACCAACTTTGATGTTAGCTACCTGATCGGCGCCCCTAAGCAGCCTGATCAAATAACTTTAGATATGGAGTTTGTTAAGGCTAGGTTAGCGACAGCGCATCGCTATTTACCGGTTGGCATGGATAAAGATAGCCGCCTGTATCTGAGTAAAGCCTTTGAGTTTGGGGAGATTCAAAATGGCTCTCTACATATTAAAGGCGACCCAAATCTAGCGCCTTATCCAAGTGGAACAGCTGGCGAACTCAGCCTGCAGCTGCCCTTCTCTAAAGCAAGCTTCAAGCCAGCGCCCTTACTGCCAAAAAGTCAGGGAGTTTGGCAAACGTTTAGTAATGTCAGTGGAAATATCGACATGAAGCAAGCAACTCTCAAGGTTGATATCGATAAGGCTAACTACAAAAAAGTGATGCTTACGAATGTCAAATCACAAATTCCCAATCTCAGCGCCAAAAATCTAACCTTACTCATCAATGGCTCAGCTGAGGGTGATAGCTCAGAAATCCTTGATTATCTATTTGCATCCCCCGTAGGTGTTCAGCAAGCCAATCTGGCCAAAAACCTTACGTTAAAGGGGCCAGTTAGCATGGATGTTGATTTAAAGATCCCACTATCCGGAAGTGATGATGTCCACTTCGATGCAAAAATTAATCTTCCAGGAAATCAAGCGCAATGGGGGGATATTCCTCCGCTAGAAAATTTGAAGGGCAAAGTACGCATCACTGAAACCAACCCAGAGTTTGAAAATGTCACTGCAAACTTTCTAGGCGGCGCATTCAAGATTGCAAGCGCACCTTCTACCGCAGGAAATACCAGCTTCAGCATCGGCGGCGATATTAATGCAAGCTTCATTAAAGATTATGTTTCGGGAAACTTAACATCTCGCACACATCCAGCGCTACTATCTGCAATGAGTGGGTCAGCAAAATATGAAGGTTTGATCAACTTTAATAAAGCAGGAAGTCAAACTAGTCTGAAATTTGATTTACGTAATTGGGCAAGCTCCGCCCCCGCTCCTGTTAAGAAATCAGCTGGCACCCCCATGTTCGGTGAGTTCAACTTAAAAACTTATCCTCCAAGCAAAAATAATCCAATCCGTGCAGATTGGTCTGGGAAATTGGGGGATCAATATTTCATTCAAGGAAATCTGAATTCTGCCAACGAAGTAAAAAATGCAATAGGAGTGGGCTCTGCATCACCCTTGCCACAACAGGGTACTTCGCTTTATTTGGCAAGCAATGAACTAGACCTCGATCAGTGGATAGAGTTTTTGGGATCTGGAAAACATAAGAGTGAAGCTAAAAAAACAGATGCTTTAGAAGAAGATATTCAAATTTCTGCACAAGTTAAAAAATTAGTTGCAATGGATCGAGAGTGGATCGATGTCAATCTACAGTCCCAGAAAAAAAATGCTGTCTGGCAGTTGCGCCTTAATTCACCGCAAATTGCTGGCCAAGTGCAATGGCAGCCAAGCAGTGGCGAACACCCGAGCGGATTAATTGCTGGAAGACTTACGCGCCTCAAGCTGCCAGATCAGCGCATATCTACAGACTTACCCCTTAAAGAGAATGCTCCTCAAAAGTCGGCAAACCTTAAAACCCCCTTTAGTCCAAATGCCATCCCCAGCCTGGATTTAACAATCGATGATTTAAGTTGGACCAAGGCAAAACTAGGTACAGTAAAGGTTAAATCGAAAACTACCCAGGACCTCATGAAGGTCGAGTCAATTCAGGTTAATAATCCACAAGGCAATTCGACAATCAAGGGCCAATGGAGTGCACGTACTCAAAACGCTGCGGAACAGAGCTCAATCAGCGTCGATATGAACATTAAAGATGCGGGCCAAATCATTACTCACTGGAGTAATGCGAAGCCTGTAGAAGGCGGAGAAGGGACGCTCAACGCCTCACTCTCATGGTCTGGACCACTCTTTTTGCCAGCTTATGATTCATTAGCCGGTGATGTCAGCATTAACCTAGCTAAAGGCCGTCTACTCGAAGTCAATACCGATGGGGCGAAGTTGCTAGATGTTCTGAGCCTGCAAAGTTTATTTCGATTTGCCACTTTCGACTTAAAAGGTAGTCTAGGCAACCTAGCTACCAAAGGCACACCCTTTAATTCAATCAACAGTAACTTTGAGATTGCGCGGGGAATTGCACAAACTAAGCAATTCACCATGATCCTGGATCAAGCTCGTGTGGCAATGACTGGACAAATTAATTTCCCTAATGAAACGCAAGATCTTCGCGTCACCATTTTCCCCACAATTGATGCTACCGCTGGCTCATTAGCCGCATTTGTGATTAACCCTATCATTGGTCTAGGGGCGGTGGTAGGTCAGTACCTCATCACCAATCAAATTAATCGCACCATGCAAACAGATTATTTGATTCAGGGTTCTTGGGAAAATCCAGAAGTGATTCCACTCGATCAAAAGGGTCAACCGCTTGATGCGAAAACGCTAGAGACGATCCGCACTAAAAATCTTTTGAAAGAGCAAACCAAGCCTAGCTCCCCTAATTCTGCACCTGCAAATCCATCCATAAACCAAAGTCTTTCTACTCAAATGCCAGGCTAAGTTGATGAATACGCCAAGAAATACTTCTGAACTCAATATGGCTTCGATACAAATGGTGTCGACTCCTAGTCTCAATGAGAATCTTGAAGTTGCAGCACGCTTGATAAAATCCGCTGCGGATAGTGGGGCTCAGCTTGCCGTTCTTCCAGAATATTTTTGCTTAATGGGCTTGAAAGACACCGATAAGGTACATGCGCGTGAAACCGCGGGCTCAGGCCCAATTCAAGAACGCCTGGCAGCGATGGCACAAGAAAATAATATCTATCTAGTTGCTGGCACCATCCCTCTCGAGGCAAAAGAGTCAAACAAAGTTCTCAATACCTCACTCGTTTTCGATCCTCAGGGTAAGCAAATTGCGCGCTACGACAAAATTCACTTGTTTGGCTTTCAGACTGAAACAGAGCGCTATGAAGAATCGGAAACTATTGCTGCAGGTAGTCAACCCGGTCAATTTGCAATCAAACTGAATGAACTTGATTGGCATTTTGGCTTAAGCATTTGTTATGACCTACGTTTTCCTGAGCTGTATCGCTCCCTTGGTCAAGTTGATTGCCACATCATCCCAGCTGCATTTACTTACACCACCGGTAAAGATCATTGGGAGATACTTCTGCGCGCCCGCGCCATCGAAAACCAATGCTATGTCCTAGCTTCAGCCCAAGGCGGGATTCATCTGAATCAGCGTCGCACCTGGGGTGAGAGCATGCTTATTGACCCTTGGGGAGAGATAATGAACAAACTTCCCGAAGGCGAAGGTTTTATTCAAGGCACCCTCAGCAAAGATAAATTAAAAGAGGTACGCTCTAAGCTACCGGCACTAAAACACCGCAAGCTTTAATACAGAAAGTTCAGCTAAATCAAGATGAGAGCACCAGAAGCATTATTTCCGAGCGATTGGACCAAACCTAAGAAGCAGGCTGACCTTCTTAAGCTGGCTAAATCTATTCTGCTCGAACCAACCGGACTTTCTGAGCAAGATTTGCATCACACCTTCGGTAATATGTTTACGCACCAGCTCGACGATGCCGACCTTTATTTCCAACATACCCGCAGTGAAAGCTGGAGCCTAGAAGAAGGTATTGTGAAATCCGGCAGCTTTAGCATTGATCAAGGTGTTGGAGTGCGTGCGATCTATGGCGATAAAACTGCCTTTGCTTATTCTGATGAAATTAATTTAGAGGCTCTCAACAAAGCAGCAAAATCTACTCGCGTGATTGGCCCGCAAGGCGGCACACGTGCTGTTGCGAGCAAAATATTTACACCCGTCTCCAATGGACTCTACTCAGATTTAAATCCCTTAGATTCACTGGCACCACAAGAAAAGATCGCCTTACTAGAAGGTATTGAGCGTCGTGCAAAAGCCCGTGATCCGCGCATCATTCAAGTCATGGCCAGCCTAGCCGGCGAGTTTGATGTGGTGCTTGTAGTTCGAGCTGATGGCTTATTGGCTGCCGACGTACGTCCGCTAGTACGGGTATCAGTGCATGTGATCGCCGAGCAAAATGGTCGTCGCGAATCCGGATCTTCGGGCGGTGGTGCTCGCCATGATTACCATTACTTCAATACAGAACTTATTAATCAATATGTTGATGAAGCTGTTGATAGTGCGCTAATTAATCTAGACTCTCGCCCTGCCCCAGCTGGACCAATGACAGTAGTGATGGGACCAGGATGGCCTGGAGTGTTATTGCATGAAGCGGTAGGTCATGGCTTAGAGGGCGACTTTAATCGCAAAGGCTCATCCGCCTTTGCTGGCTGCATTGGACAGCGCGTTGCCGCTAAGGGCGTTACCGTAGTAGATGACGGAACGCTGTCTGGTCGTCGTGGCTCACTCAATATCGATGACGAAGGCACACCTACACAGTGCACCACTCTAATTGAAGATGGCATTTTGAAGGGCTATATTCAGGACAGCCTAAATGCTCGTCTTATGAACATGCCTCTGACTGGAAACGGTCGACGCGAGAGTTTTGCCTCCCTACCCATGCCCCGCATGACCAATACCTACATGTTGGCCGGTAAAGATGATCCCCAAGAAATCGTGGCCAGCATCAAACGCGGCCTCTATGCGGTGAACTTTGGGGGCGGCCAAGTCGACATTACTAGCGGTAAATTCGTGTTTTCAGCCTCAGAAGCCTATTGGGTAGAAAACGGCAAAATTCAATACCCAGTTAAAGGTGCCACCATTATTGGTAGCGGTCCGGAGTCCCTAAAACAGGTCTCCATGATCGGAAATGACCTGAAATTAGACGGTGGCATTGGGGTTTGCGGCAAAGAAGGTCAGAGTGTCCCTGTGGGCGTTGGACAGCCAACTTTACGTATCGACAGCCTGACTGTCGGAGGAACCGCTTAATACGGCTTAAAATAGCCGTATGAGCCAACAAAACACTAATCCCGCAAACTGGTACGCTGCCGTTGACAAAACGTCAGACACGGACGATCAACGCATTCACAACATTACTGTTCTACCGCCACCAGAGCATTTAATTCGCTTCTTCCCAATCTCGGGAACACCTACCGAAGCACTGATTAGCAAGACGCGTAAAAAGATCCGCGACATCATTCATGGAAAAGATGATCGCCTTCTCGTCATTATCGGACCTTGCTCGATTCACGATCCCCATGCCGCGCTAGAGTACTGCCAGCGACTGCTTGCTGAGCGTGATCGTTTTGCTGGTGAACTCGAAATTGTGATGCGCGTCTATTTTGAAAAGCCACGCACGACGGTTGGCTGGAAGGGCTTGATTAACGACCCGTACTTAGATGAGAGCTATCGCATCGAAGAAGGTTTGCGAATCGCCCGTCAAGTGTTGATGGAAATTAATCGCCTGGGTATGCCTGCAGGCAGTGAATTCTTGGACGTTATTTCTCCGCAATATATTGCCGACCTCATCTCATGGGGCGCTATCGGTGCACGTACAACCGAAAGCCAAGTTCACCGTGAGCTTGCCTCAGGCCTATCTGCGCCAATCGGATTTAAGAATGGCACTGATGGCAACATTAAGATTGCTACCGATGCAATTCAAGCGGCTAGCCGTCCACACCATTTCTTATCAGTCCATAAAAATGGTCAGGTTTCCATTGTGGAGACGAAAGGCAATAAAGACTGTCACGTTATTTTGCGCGGTGGTAAAGAGCCAAACTACGAAGCGCAGTATGTGCAAGCGGCCTGCTCTGAGCTAGAGGCGGCAAAGCTTCCAGCCAGTTTGATGGTTGACTTGTCGCATGCAAACTCCAGCAAAAAACATGAGCGTCAAATTGTGGTGGCAGAAAATATTGCCGAGCAAATTGAATCTGGCTCCAATCAAATCTTTGGTGTGATGATTGAGAGTCATCTTAATGATGGCGCTCAGAAGTTCTCCCCTGGAAAAGATGATCCGAGCAAGCTGGAATACGGCAAAAGCATTACTGATGCCTGCATTAACTGGGAAGACTCAGTCAATGTATTGCAACGCTTAGCTTTGGCCGTAAAGAATCGCAGAAAAGCAAAGAAATAAAATGTTGTGAAATAAAGCGAGGCTGCGTTATTAAATTAAAAAGAGACTATTTATTTAGTCTCTTTTTTTTCGTGCTTCCAGAGAACGTCTTGACCACCCGCCGCACGATTCAGTACACGCGCCAGTACAAACAAGAGATCGGACAATCGATTGACGTATTGACGTGGAGCATCGTACAGAGGCTCTTCCCAACCTAAACGCACAATCGAGCGTTCGGCACGCCGGCAAACTGTTCGGCAAACGTGAGCCTGAGCAGCAGCACGCGTTCCGCCCGGGAGAATAAATTCAGTCAAAGGAGGCAAAGTGGCATTGTATTTTTCGAGCCAAATATCTAGCTGAGCCACATGCTCTGGTTTGAGCAGGGTGTAATTAGGGATACAAAGCTCGCCACCCAAATCAAATAAATCATGCTGCACTTGCAAAAATAAAGTTTTTAACTCTTCAGCAAGACTATCGGGGATCGATTCGGTCATCAAAACACCGATTTCGGAGTTCAATTCATCCACATCCCCCATGGCGCAGATCCGCAAATGATCCTTTTCCACTCGGCTACCATCGCCAAGCCCGGTCATGCCTGCATCACCAGTTCTGGTGGCTATTTTTGAAAGTCGATTTCCCATAAAACTAATTATAGGTAAATGGCTAAAATGATTCCTATGAATATGGTGACCCCACCCCCCGAGCTCGCGGCTATTACCGCCCTTCAATCTAAATTGGTTGCGGCCCTGCGCCCCATCCTCCCAGAGCATGCTTTGCTATGGGAGCCCGAGGATACGATTCCCTATGAATGTGATGGCCTGGCGGCTTATCGACGCATGCCACTGGCAGTCGCCCTTCCAGAGACTGAAGAGCAGGTTGCCCAAATTCTGAAGGTTTGCTTTGAGATGCAAGTGCCCATCGTTCCACGCGGATCTGGCACAGGCCTATCTGGTGGCGCCATGCCTATTTCCCAGGGTTTAGTGCTTTCACTGGCTAAGCTCAAAAAGATTATCAGCATCGATCCCTTCACTAGAACGGCGGTAGTGCAACCCGGCGTACGGAATTTAGCCATCTCCGAGGCAGTTGCTCATCTTGGTCTTTATTACGCACCAGATCCATCATCACAGATTGCCTGCTCTATTGGCGGCAATGTGAATGAAAACTCTGGTGGTGTGCACTGCCTTAAATATGGACTCACACTTCACAACGTATTAAAGGTTCGCGGCATTTTAATGAACGGTGAGATTGTGGAATTTGGCAGTCTTGCTCCAGACTCTCCGGGGCTTGATTTATTGGCAATTGTGATGGGTAGCGAAGGCATGCTTGCAGTAGTCACTGAAGTGACGGTGAAGTTAATTGCCAAGCCAAAATTGGCACGCGTCATCATGGCCAGCTTTGACGATATTGAAAAAGGTGCAGATGCAGTTGCAGCCATTATTGCTGCCGGGATTATTCCGGCAGGCTTAGAAATGATGGATAAAGCCACCACTCGTGCAGTAGAAGAATTTGTTCATGCAGGGTATGACCTTGAAGCTGAGACCATCCTCCTGTGCGAGTCAGATGGTACGCCTGAAGAGGTGGCAGAAGAAATTGAGCGCATGACTAAAGTTCTCGAACAAGCAGGCGCTAGCGGTATTCAGATTTCTCAAAATGAAGCTGAACGCCTGAAGTTTTGGAGCGGGCGAAAGAACGCCTTCCCAGCAGCAGGACGATTGGCGCCAGATTACTACTGTATGGACGGGACAATTCCACGCAGAAATATCGGCACTCTACTAAGGCGCATTCAGGGCATGGAAAAGAAATATGGCCTTGCCTGCTTAAACGTATTTCATGCGGGCGACGGCAATATGCATCCACTCATTTTGTTTAACGGCGCTGATCAAGAAGAGTGGCATCGTGCAGAAGAATTTGGTACTGAAATTTTAGAGGCCTGCGTTGAGCTCGATGGCACGATTACTGGTGAGCATGGTGTTGGTATTGAAAAGATCAATTCCATGTGCGTTCAATTTGGCGAAGGTGAACGCGAATCTTTCTGGGGGGTTAAGGCAGCATTTGACCCTGAGCGATTATTAAATCCCGATAAGGCTATTCCCACATTAAATCGCTGTGCTGAATATGGTCGTATGCGCATTAGTGGCGGTAATCTTCCGCATCCTGAGTTGGAGCGCTTCTAATGTCTCAGTCGAATAATATGAATATTGATTTATTTCGTGAGCAAATTTTGGCGGCAGCCAAAAACAAAACCCCGTTATCCATTGAAGGTGGCGGCACCAAATCCTGGTATGGAAACCCTAATTCTTTTGCCAAGCTAGATACTCGCCCTTACTCTGGCATCTTGGAGTACCAACCTGAGGAGCTGGTGATTACAGCTCGTACCGGCACACCATTAAAGGAAATTGAAGCAGCTCTAGCTGAGAAGAATCAAGTACTAGCTTTTGAACCACCCCATTTTGGCGATACTGCCACTTTTGGTGGCGCCATTGCCGCAGGCTTAGCAGGGCCTGGACGAATTAGCCTTGGCAACTTGCGTGACTTTGTTCTTGGCGCGCGCATTCTGGATGGCAAAGGTCAAGATTTATCTTTTGGTGGCAAGGTCATGAAGAATGTAGCCGGATATGACGTTTCACGCTTACTGCCTGGATCTATGGGAACCTTGTCACTGTTACTCGAGGCTTCTGTAAAAGTCCTTCCAAAGCCAGCAGCGACAGCCACTTTGCGTTGCCAAATCTCGCAAGAAAAAGCCTTACGAGTTTTAAATGAATGGGCCGGACAACCGCTGCCGCTATCAGCCAGCTGCTGGATTGGTAAGCCAAGACAAGATGGCGAGCTGACAATTCGCTTGGCTGGTGCTCTTGCAGCAGTTAAAGCTGCTATCCCTCTAATGAATGCCGCTATTGATGCTATTGAAGTAGATTCGACAATTGCACAAGCATTTTGGAATGATTTACGTGAACAGCGCTTAGCTGTTTTCACAAACCTAGATAGCGTTGACACACTCTATCGCTTAGCTCTACCAGCCGCATGTGGCCCACTAGCCATTGAGAACACTGTTGGGGACATTGCCTTGGAATGGCATGGTCAGCAGCGCTGGATTAAAGCGACTGGCGATGACGCCACTTTTGCATCCTTCAAAGCTTTAGCCCATACCCATGGTGGGCATGCCACACGCTTTAAGCAAGGAAGCAGTGTTGACCCAAGCAAGCAACGCTTTACCCTCCTGAGTGAGCAAGCGCACTCAACTGCTTTAGAGGCAGTACAAGCACGCCTAAGAG
>ERZ650308.1556-NODE-1556-length-11798-cov-5.054245_pt1 | contig 11798 bp, 18 predicted proteins | sample MGYA00376244_ERZ650308 | MGnify/ENA primary metagenome ERZ650308 (study PRJEB26733, sample SAMN07839295) | wastewater metagenome | biome: small river; feature: stream; material: water | place: USA: North Carolina | collected 2016-04-26 ...
TATAAGAATATTATTAACCACATTAAAAATTAGAAATCATGACTGAGCAAGATTATAAAAATGAGACTGCTATTATTGAGGCTGAATATAATAACAAGATAAAAGCTTTAAATATTAAATATGCAAAAAGTCAAGAGAAATTTAAAATAGGAGATATTATTAAAGATGATCGATGGGCTTTTAAAATTGATAAAATAACTTGCTATGTATCATTTGGCAAAGTAGAGCCAGTTTATCATGGTGTTGAGTTGAAAAAAGATTTAACGCCAAAGAAAAATAACAATAGAGTTTGTATTTACGGAAACAGAGATATAGTATTAGTAAAATAAAGAAACTAATATAGGCATTAACAACCCGCCGCTAACTTGCGGCGATGAAACAAACAAAACTATGCAATTCAAAATAAGAAACAACACAGAAGCAATAACAGGATTCATACAAGGTATGGTAATGGATTATGATTACAATGAACCTATTTTAAAGCATTTTAGAGCTATGGAAGTAGAGGTGAACTATAAGGATAACCATACAGAGATAGTCATTCATACATGGGTGGAAAGCGGCGATGAGATGCCTACACAGAGTATTGCCTTACTTGCCGATGCAACAATAGATTATTTCCATCGTCAAGTTATGAGTTCAATAGAAGCTATACATGAAGATTATTTAAGGTTCTTTAGCCGTTAAAACAAGAAATTATGAAATATACATTAATTATAAATAGCGGGATATACACCCAAATAGCGATGGAAACCGAAAGAAAAGGTTATACAATTGGAGTTATGGAAGCCTTTAAATCAAACAAAACACACCTTAAACACCATTTAAATAACCAACTAAATCCCAATTAAGCCGATGCACATACCAAGAATACCACTACTAAACTTAAAAGACTATTTCAAAAGATTACCAAGAAAGGTAAAGAAAAGAAATAAAGGATTAAGAAATCCTAAAAAGAAACGCAATACAAGCCTTATAACGCCATCATTAAACACACGATTACACAGTATACTGTTTGATAAAATAAACATTAGAGCTGGTATATTCAACAAATAACCCTATTTAAACATCAATCACTAACCCAATCCAGCCGATGAAATCAATCATTATCCCAATCACACAGGAAAACAAACTATACTCCAAAGTACTAATATTAAACAACCAACTACAAGCACACTCCATACTAGAAAACCTCATAACCTACACCCTTTACCAAGTATACAAAAATAACCCAATCATCAACAACCGAAAAACACACGAAAATTTAAAGTTCAATATCATACAGATTATACAGCAATACGCTGATAATCAAAAAGATAAAAATAAAACAGTGACAATAAGCGCTATTAATAACGCAATGTGGAAACTAACTAAGAAGGGTGTATTGATTGAAATAGACGGACTATTGGTATTGAATAGTTGCTTTAAAGATATCGATCAGGTGGAACAAATAGTGTTCAGATTTAGTTAAAATAGGGGTATTTTCATCGGCAAAGTGCGATTTGTCCACCGGTGAGTGCCGAAAGATTTGTTAATTGATTAACAATTGTTTATCTTTGTGGTATGGATAAATATGTATGGGTTAAACGTCCGCAAGAGTGGATAAATGCCAATCCCGGAAAAGGCACGATGTATAAAGAGATATTATCTGAAGTGGTGGATGATACTGTTTTGGTTAAAGAAGTTAGAAATAAACGTAAATACGTGAGTAAAGCCAATAAAATATCTGATTGTGGGATATATGCTATAATATGCGAGAAGGCTAAAAGAGTATATGTCGGGCAATCCATAAATATGAGTGTTAGGATGCGTAATCATAAAGCTTGTATGTTAAGAACACAAACAAGTAAAATGGGCGTGTATATTAAAATGGGTGAGGATATTGAAAAATACGGCATTGATTCATTCTTTTTTAGCGAGTATAAGCCAATGATTGGCGCAAATACTAATGATCTTATAATTGAAGAAACTAAGGCGATGCATGATTTTATTAATAGGGGATATGAGCTTTATAACATTAGCCTAATGGGTAATATTTATTGTCCAGATGAATATAAGGTGCAATTACAAGCCTTTATATTTAGGTTAATAGATGATCCTGAGTTGATTAGATTAATACTTTAAACAAAAAATCCAGCCGATGAGACTGGATAGATTGTAACCCTAATTAATTTATTCTGTACAGGTGGTAAATCGAAGGTGAGTAATTGGGATAGGGTTTATCACATTATTGTGATGGAAAATAAATGTTATTTATAATCACAAAATTGTGATGGGTTAATTATTATCATCATCGCCGAAATCCCTGTACCTGTTTCTGCGCCTTAATTGATAGTTTGGGATGAATTTACGGGTCATTGATTGCTGTTGGTTATATCTCATCCACATTTTAAGTTCAGCGCTTAAATGGGCTAATAATAGCTCTAATTCGGCGATGCTCATATCATATAGTTCATCAAAAGACTTAACTGCATCTTTGCCGATGAGATCAATATAAATATCATTCATGGGACAAGAGCATTTCATTACCCGGAATATATCCTCAATAAGGCATGCTTTCTCTTTTCTGATAGCATCGGCATTAATCCAATGCGGGCGATGATCTACATTTAAATCCATAATAGCTGTTTCTAATAATTCGCTGATGTGTTTCATAACATTAAGTTTTAGGTAAATATACAGGTTATACGAATACAAACATAATAAGGTTGCAAATAAGTTATACACATCATGTTGTTTATCTAATGTTAATAGCATCGCCAAATATCCAATATGAGCCGATGTAATGAATCCAATTGCAGCGATGCAATAACATTAACAGCACAATCAATTACATCTCATAAGGCATACAGCATACCTCTATTAGCTAAATAACACCATATATGCCATCTGGGCGATGAAACAAATCAAACAGCTCATTCATTCGCAGTAGAGAACACACAGGCAAAACAAATCCCAATCACCCAAAAAATCAATTCACAAAAAGCATTCCTATTAACACCCAACGAAAAACAAGCCCCCCGTAAGGCATTCTCTTTTCCTTTTCCGTAAACTAGGTATATGATGTCTGGAACGTATGGATAAAATACTTTTTTTATTTTTTGGGATATTATTTAACAAATAGGCTTTTAAAAAGAAGTGCCCCCCTGTAATTTTATTGTATTGATAATAAGGTGATTGGGGGTTGGATAAAAAATATATTATAAAAATTTTGGATATAGTGTAACTTTTTACTACTTTTGTTGGTATAAATAAGAAAACATAAAAAATGAAAGATTCAGAATTATCAGTATTATATGGCAGGCTATTTCAAAAATGGAATCAGAATTTAAAAGGCTTATAAACACTAATTGTAAGCATGAAGATTCTTTAAAAAACAATTATCCAATGTGTGAAAATTGTAGTAAATGGCTTATTTAATACAAAATAAAATGACAATAGCCTATCCCTTAGTATTACTGATTTGTTTTAATCACAAAAAAGTGATGGAAACATCGGTAAAATTTTTAATCACAAATAAATGATAGGAGGACTTGGCGATGATACAAATAATAACAGCAGTAGTAATAGTAATATTAGGAATAAGGGTAATAGAGTATATAGATAAATTAACAAGGAATTAAGACATCGGCAAATATGGATAAAAAAAATAAAAATAGAACTTTGGGATAATTCTTTATTAAAAGAGTTACAGGAATATAGACCAACAGGTATTTATAGAACTAAAGTTATGAGAATTTTTAGCATGTGTTTAAAGGCAGGTAAATTAGAATTGGCTAAAAAAATAGAAATAAAGTATGAATTAAATTTTAAATGTGATGACATGGTTACCGCATTTGGGTTTGCATTAATGGCGATGAAATAAATGGGACAAATAACACCTAAGCCTTTTAAGAGGATGAATAAGGAAACTGGGCGATGGGAACAAGCACGCCGATGCCTATTGAATATAAAACAGAAGGTATATTAAGACCTATTAATGTAAGAACTAAAAAAGTAAAGAAAAGGAAGTGGTAATGAGAACTTGGTTACGTATTATAAAATACGAATGGAAAAGATATGTTAAATTAAGTAATACTAAATGGGGGAGATAAATTATAATCCGTTTATGGATGATGAAAATGATAAGCATCGCCAAAATTCAAAATTTGAAGATGAATACCTAAATGAAGGTAAAGGATGTGCTATATATAGTTTTATATTATTAGTAGTGTTAATTTGCATCGGCCTGTGTAGTTTGTTATAATATATGGGAAGGGAAGTAAGGTATTACCAAGCAGAAGCTAAAGAGGCAGTTTTAAAAGGATTAAAACGAGGTGTTAAACGCCAGTTGTTGCTTATGCCTGGAGGTACAGGAAAAACTTTTACAACAGTAAATATAGTTTCGGCGATGGGAAGGAAGCTTTGGATTACCCATGAAGAATCTTTGATGGAGCAATCAGCCATAGCATTACTTTCAGAATTAGATTTAATGTCTTATGAGGACTTAATTTATTCTATAAATGAATTTGGCGGATTATTAGAGTTAATAAGATATGGTGATAAGCATGATATTATTACCCAAATAAATGCTCAAAAAATATACGACAATATAGGAATAATAAAAGCCGATTTATTTAATATAGATAAGCCAATAGTAATGGCATCGGCGCAAACACTACACAATCGTTTATATCAAATACCAATAGATCATTTTAAAGTGGTAGTGGCGGATGAATGCGACCTTTTTCTAAGTCGCACATTTAGGATGCCATTGGATTATTTCGAATTTGATTTATTATTAGGATTAACAGCTACACCTTATAGGTCAGACAACGTCTTAATGACCGATGTATTTGATGAAATAATATATGAATACACATTAGAACAGGCAGTTAAAGATGGATATTTATGCGAACTAAATGCTATTGTAATTAAAACATCGACAGATTTGGACGATGTGCACACTTTAGGAGGCGATTTTAATACAAAAGAACTGGCTGAAAAGGTGAACACACTTTCACGAAATAATTTAATTGTAGATAAATACATAGAATATTCAAGCGGACAACAATTTATTTGCTTTGGTGCTGATGTAGAGCATGTAATAGATTTGTGTGAAGCTTTTAATGAGAAAGGAATTAAAACTCATTATGTAGTAAGCGATAAAGATAAAATGGTTGAAGGAACGGATCGTAAAACCATTGTAAATGCTTATAAAAACGGTGAAATAGTTGGTCTGGTTAATTTTAATATATTTTCAGCAGGTTTTGATGTTCCAGATACAGGAACCGTGATACTCGCATGCCCAACTAAATCAAAAAGAAAGTTTTTGCAGCAATTGTTTAGGGTTACAAGACTTAAAAGCCAGTCATTTGTAGATAGATTTGGGCAGATTGGAACTATATTAGATGTTGTGGATGGTACTAGTAAGCATAACATAATTAATACCCGAGAACTAGATAAAGGTAAGGATATACAGGATAGGGTTTTTACTTCATCGGCCAATAAGAAATTGTTAGAAGAAGCAAGGGAAGCAAGAGAGCGGGCGATGGAAGTGAGTATAAGGAAAGAGGATAAGAAAGTACAACTTTTGCCGATGCTAAATAAAAAATTATCATTTTCATCCCGAATGTCAGAACCTGCAACAGAAGCACAATTAAATTTTATTGCTAGTTTGGGATATAATATAAAAGAGGAAACGTATACAAAGCGGATGATAAGTGAAATTTTGGATGAATTACCAGCTAAAAAAGAAGACTTGGCGATGTTAAAAGCTAAGGGATTTGATATAAGCGGACCAATAACAAGAGGACAGGCTAGTTATACATTATGGGTAGAAAATAATAAGCTAATCACAAAAAAGTGATTAAAACATCGCCGATGAATTTCATCACAAAATTATGATAGAAGATCATTTAGGTATTAAATTACCAAAAGAAAGAAGGTCTGTTAGGGAACGGGCTAAAAAAGAGAATGCTAAATTAAAGGCTAAGAATAAAAAATTGCAGTTGAAAATCACTGATTTACGTTATAAAGTTAAGTTGTTAGAAAGTAAAAACAAAACTTTAACAAAAAAACTTGGCGATGGTAATAAATAGTATTACATTAGCTGAAAATTAACCACAATAATTATGGAAACACCTAAAAAACCATCTAAGTTCCCACTAACAAATGCAATGCGTGAATTTAGAGATTATCAGATCAAACTAAAAAAAGCCGATGCAACGGAACTAAAAATAAACCTTGTTTGGTGGGATAGAGAACAATGTGGAATAAATAAATTTGTTGTAATGACAGGACATTCTAAAGAGTTCTTAACTAATAAACTTAAAACAGAGATAGTATTATGAGTAACGATGTGTATCAGCAACGCCAATTTTGGGATGAAAGTTGGATGGATAAAATGGTAAAGGAAATGAGAAAAAACTTCTTAGAAGAAGGAGAAAGATTATTTTACACAGCACAAGAAGGAAGTTTACTAGATAAAATTTGGAATAAAAATAAAAAACAAGCCGATGACAAAAATAATTAAAGGAACATTTGAATACGAGATACATATAACAGATAGCTCGTTTGAATTAAAAGAAGCATCGCCCAAATTTGAGGATGAAATGGCTTGTATAATAGTTGCTAACATGATAGCAAGCTATTCTAAAGATACTATTTTAAAAAGTATAGAGAATGCTCACGGAAACGAAATAAATCTATTACGTGACAGATTAGGCAAAATAAACTCGACGATGAGTATTTTACAATTAATGGGTAGTGATTATGCAAGAGAGGCGATGTTAATGACAGATGCCACACCTGACGATGAAACAACGCTACCAAGCGAAGAATCCATCATGGGATTAGAAGACATAGCAAAACTAAATAATAAATAAATATGAAAATCAAGAAAATTAAATTAGTGCAGGGCGGATTAAAAGGAATTAATTGCACCTATGAAAAGCCTGAAGAAAAAGATGGTCGTCATTTTAGTACAGATGTGTTAGAATCAAAGAACTATCCTATTCATTTAGGTTTAGAAAACAAATTTAAAGAGCTTAGAGAGCATTTTGCTGAGATATGTGGATTTACACCTAATAGCATTCATGAGGATGAAGCTAAATACGTTATTAACGATGTAGAAGTAACAGGGATTAAGTTTGAGAATGATTACTTTATCTTAATGGGTACTAAAAACACATTTGCGGATAAAAAAATTGGACTAAGTACACATAAAGTGGAAGAGGCCGATGGCTTTCCTTGTTATGATAAGGTATGGAAAATTATTTCTGAACTTGTCGATGAAACTAAAGCCTACATGGATGGTACTAAAAAAGCAACTGATGAAGAAATAGGACGTAGATACATACAAGCTCAATTAAAAAAGAACAAAGAAACAATTTCTGAGGATGAATTTGCGGCGATGACACCTGAAGAGCAAAAAGAGTTCTGTACTAAGTTCTTAGAGAAGAATGGCTCACTAGTCCAACATATGGATGACTTGATCGTTGATGAAGAAGACGCTATTGTTATGGACTTACAAAAGAAAGTAGGATAATGAGCCACGGACTCTTTCAAGAGAAAATAAAACTAGACGCAGAAACGCATGTTTATTCTGACTCAACTAATCAGAATTACATGGGTTTCTCTAGTGTGTTTTCGTTAATTTCCAAACCCTTTTTTGAAGGATTACACAAAACAGTTGCATTTTCAGAAGGCGTAGAGCCAAGTGAAGTAAGAGCAAGATGGGATGCGCAACGGGAAGATGGAAATAGAATAGATGATTGCCTTACAGAATATGCACAAACAGGAAAACTTGGTGATGAAAATAGCGACTTATTAGAAGCTGTACAACAAATACTACCTCAATACAAAGACTATCACAAAACTTATGAGCAACTAATAGTCTATAATGAGCAATACAGAACCGCAACGGCTATTGATAAATTATCACTTTGCACTAATCGTAAAGACAGTCCATTTGTAACAAGTGACTTTAAGGCGTTTGAAAAAATGGATTTAATGCGCCATAATGGATGGTTAAAAGCGCCATTTGATTATTTGCCGGATAGTAAATTTATAAAAATTGCTTTCCAGTTGTCGTATGGAAGTTATCACTTTGAAAAGCTAACAGGTAAAAGATGTAAACAGCAATACATTCATTTAGTGAAACCAAGCACTTGTAAAAAAGTGGGCGATGAGCCTGTAAAAGTAGAACAACAAATCGTGCAAATTCCGTATTTGCGGATGGAAATCGAGCTACTTTTATCCACCTTCGCCGATGAAATAAAAACTAAATTAGCAGAACAAAAACAAAACAAAGAACTTAATATACTTGACTTAATATAATTGCGAGAAAACCAACAAAAAAGCCTAACCTTAATAAGTTAGGCTTTTTTCATTATATTTGTACAATTAAATTTTATTAACCTTTAAAGGGACTACCACAGGTAGTTAAATAAAAACGCATGAGTTTATTAATTTACGCAGATCAAAAGAATGCGATATTATTACGTCCAGCAGTATTAAAACTGTGTCCTGAATTTTCAGCATTAGATGAAAAGGAAATGCTTACAATCATATTAGTTTATGATTATCATTCAATTTACAGACAACATAATGAAAGGGCAAGAATAGCTTATGCGATAACAGCCGTATATGGAGACAACAACCCGAAATTATTATTAGCATTAGAATCTCCTGTACCTAACAGTAGGATAAGCAACGCCGTAAATGCGTATAAAAGCCTTCAGTATGACCCAAAGATTGAATTGGTACAAACGTATCAAAAGACAATTAACGACATACAGAGGGAGATTTCATCTGATTTAACGGAAAAAGAATTAGATACTAAGCTTAAAAATATTGATAGATTAAGAAAATCAATTTTGGCGATGGATTTGGAAATAACAGAAGGATTAATACAGGAAGGACAAATAAAAGGCGATCAAACATTAAGTTTCTTAGAGCAATTGCAAAAGAATAAACAACTTTATGAATCTGTAATTAGAAAGAAGCAAAATGTCAAATAAAGCAAGTATATTATTTTCTCCATATTTGAAGGGGAAGGGCTTCAACCCGATGCCTATATCACGAGGGGGAATACCAAAGGAAGCGAATAGTGTTTTGAATCCAAGAGTCATCGGCACACCTGCTTACAATTCATTTTGGAATGATCAGATTTATCTTATTCATAATGGCTTTCAAACTGGAAATATATTTATTCCGGGACGTTATTATTACTATCTTAATTTTAATAATATGTCAACGGCGGCTGGTATTATAACTCCCGATATGATTGATTTGCATTTAGAGTTAACTTATTTATATGAATTTGCAAGAGCAAATGGGAAAGACTTAATAATAGCTAAGAAGCGTAGGGCTGGTATATCTGAATTTGCTCATAAGGCTATTGTAGATTATGAAGCAAGGTTTACCAATGGCTCTTATAAATGTGGGGTGGCGGCAGGACAAGATACGTTTGTACAAGAATTTATTGAAAAATTAAGGTCAAGTGAAGCTCTGCTACCGCCTGAATTACAGCTAAAAAAACTTAAAGACAATGATGATGAAATAACTTATGGATATAAGATAAAAGGCGAAGATGGAAACATGAATATGGGAGGTACACGTAATAAATTATATATACGTACCATGTTTAAAAATCCTGCCTTATTTAAAGGTTTAGCTTTACAAACAATAATAGGTGAAGAGTGTGGTGAGTTTGAAAAATTATCTAAATTCATTCAACATTCAATGGCTTGTACTAAAATTGGATCGTTAAGATATGGCACAATTGTACTTTTTGGTACAGGCGGAGCGATGAACAAAGGCTCTAAAGATTTTCATGAAGAATGGGAAAAGGCAAAAAAAGGTCACGGTACATTTATTCCATTTTCTATTTTAGGGCCAAGATTTCACGCTCCTTTTTATGGCGGATGTTCTTATCAAAAACCAGAAACACCTTATTTATTAGAAAAACACAAACCGCACGAAATAATAGGTTGTGAGGATTTAAAAAAATCAAAAGAATCTATTTTAGAAGAAAGGCAAAATCTTCTGAAAGCTGGTGATAGAGAGGAATATGAGGAAAATTTAAAAGACTTCCCTCTTGAGGAAAAAGATATATTCAGGAAGACAATAATTAATGTTTTTGATACTGAAAAAATGCAGGATCAAGCAGATGCTATAAGTACTAATAATAAAAAATATGTAGTTGGTAATTTAGAATGGAAAAAAGATTCTAAAGGAGAGGTTTTGTTTCCTCTGCAAGTGGAATATAAATTATTACACGATATAGAAGAAGATGGTGATTGTATATTATTTCACATAGATCACTTAACGCCAATACGAACACATAGCAATTTGTACTGTGCAGGCGGCGATTCTTATGACCAGCACAAAGCAAAAACATCTAAGTCTCAAGGCGCAATGTGTGTAATGATTAGACGAAATACAATATTAGGTCAAGAGAGTATGATGCCAGTTGCAACTATTTGTTGCAGACCTAAACATAAAGAGATTTTTTATGAGATGTGTTTAAAGCTGGCGATATTTTATTTTTGCGATGATAAAGGCCATATTACAACACCTAATTCATTCTTAATAGATGTGGCTAACAAACTGATATTCAAATACTTTGAAGAAAGAGGTTATGCAAGTTTATTAGCTTACAGGCCACGTAAATTTGAATCAGAACACTCAGAACAAACACATACTTATGGTGTGCATTTAAATAATCACAGTAAACCTTTAATGGTAGGTTTAATGCAATCGGCGGTAGATTATTACTGTAAAAACATATGGTTTCCTGAATTAATTAGTCAGCTTCAAAATTATGACCATGTAGAGATAGGAAGTGATAATGATTTGGCCGATGCTTATGGAATTGCGCTGATGCAAGACGCTAGTGACGATAATCAAAGCAGGGATTTAAAAGATTGGGATAACCCTGAGATGTTTAATTTAACTGAGTGGAAAACAGATGCTAATGGCAACAAAGTTCCAGTTGTAACTAAATTAGACCCGCATCTATTAATTAAGAAAGATGACTTTAGTAATCCTAGCAGATTTGTATCATTGGATTAATTGTAATAACTTTTTTAATGTAATGTGTTGGTAATTAATTATATTTGGCTAAATTATTTTCATTATGAGCGGTTTGCCAGTACAAACTATCCCCGAAATTGACAAAGATCAATCAACGGAAAAGGGTAGAGAGTGGGGAAAAAGATGTATAGACTATGGTATTTCACTATTAGACTATCAAGATTCAAATAGAACAAAAATGGATAGGCTTTACTTATCCTATAACGGAGAACGCAGCTTAGATAGCATAAAATGGCTTACACAGTCTAATGGTATTGAGCATCGGGCGAAATTCGTTTCCTATAAAGTAGGGCTTGCAAAACAAAAATTATTAGAAGGTGAATGGTTACGAAGACCATTAAATGCAGTTGTTCAAACTGTTAATATGCAAGCTAAGTCTGAAAAGATGGCTCATATGGATTTTATGACAGGGGCTATGATAGCTAAGCCTGAATTAGAAACTATTAAGCAGGTAGCAGGTGTAGATGTAATGGAGGGAGCGCCAATTCCTGAAAGCGAGGATGATCCTATCTGGCAAAAAATGTCTCCTAAAGATAAACAGGAAGATATTATGCAAATAATTATTAATGAACAGATTAAAAAACTAGGATTAAATTTGTACAAGTTTGCAGGATACGAAACGTTTGAGCATCGTAAATTACATGGTTACAAAAAGTCCAAAGAAAAGCTTTCAGATGATTTTTCAGCACATTGTGTTGATTCGTTCTCTCTGTGTGAGA
>ERZ650308.1557-NODE-1557-length-11798-cov-4.435834_pt1 | contig 11798 bp, 12 predicted proteins | sample MGYA00376244_ERZ650308 | MGnify/ENA primary metagenome ERZ650308 (study PRJEB26733, sample SAMN07839295) | wastewater metagenome | biome: small river; feature: stream; material: water | place: USA: North Carolina | collected 2016-04-26 ...
TCAGGTGCAGGTACTCCCTACACTGTTTTTACGCCTTATTCGCGTAAATGGAAAGAAAAGTTAAATGACTATTTTTTAAAAGCTTATCCCGTTGAAAAATACTTGGATTCATTGAACAAAACAACTGCTACACCCTTAATTTCTTTGCAAGAAATGGGCTTTGAATCGGTTCAAAAAGTAGACTTCCCTTCAAAAGATTTTCCAGTAAATATCATTCAAAAATACAATGATACGCGTGATATTCCGGCAATTAAAGGAACAAGTAAATTGAGCCTCCATTTACGATTTGGAACAATTAGTGTTCGTGCATTAGCAAAACAAGCACATACATCCAATGAAACCTATTTAAATGAATTAATTTGGCGTGATTTTTATCAAATGATCATTTTTCATTTTCCCCATTCTGCCAAGAATTCATTTAAAAAACAATACGATGCCATTCAATGGGAATACAATGAAACGCAATTTAACGCTTGGTGTGAAGGTAAAACTGGATATCCTTTAGTTGATGCTGGTATGCGAGAATTAAATGCAACAGGATTTATGCACAACCGAGTACGCATGGTCGTTGCTAGTTTTTTAACCAAACATTTACTAATTGACTGGCGCATTGGTGAAGCATACTTTGCGGAAAAATTACTAGATTTTGAATTAGCGAGTAATAGTGGTGGCTGGCAATGGGCCTCAGGTTCTGGTTGCGATGCAGCTCCCTATTTTCGCGTATTTAATCCAACGAGTCAACAAGAAAAATTTGACAAACAATTTACCTACATTAAAAAATGGGTACCTGAATTTGGAACATCAAACTATCCTGCACCAATTATTGAACATAAATTTGCACGAGAACGAGTCTTGAATCGATATAAAACAGCATTAAACAACGAATAAATGGCTTTAACTATTGGCGATAACTGCCCAACTTTTTCATTAAACAATCAAGCTGGAGAACGAGTTTCAATTTCAAATTTTATTGGGAAAAAAACACTGGTAATCTACTTTTACCCTAAAGATGACACACCAGGTTGCACAAAAGAAGCATGTTCTTTCCGTGATGCGTACGAGGATTTTAAATCGTTGGGATGTGAAGTAATTGGTATCTCTTCAGATTCGATAGCAGCACATAAAAAATTTGCTGAAAAGCATCGTTTAAGTTTTCAATTGTTAGCTGATACGGATAAAAGCGTGCGCAAATTATTTGGTGTTCCTGGTAATCTATTTGGTTTAATTCCAGGCAGGGTAACCTATATTATTGATTTAGAAGGAAAAATAAAAGGTGTTTTTAATTCTCAACTTGATCCACTTGGACATATTGCCAAAGCTATGGAAGTTGTGAAGGAAATATAATCAAAAAAAGCAATTCTTAAAGAAATGTTTTCATTATAATTTAAAAGTTATTATTCAATGATAATACGTTCCGTAGAAATATGATTTTCAATACAAACTTCTATAAAATAAATTCCTTTCTCAAGTTGACTTAAATCTAAAGTACTGATCAAATTATTCTCAAATTTTGTAAAAATTATTTGACCTGCTGAATTTAATAATGTAATTTTTGCTACATTCCCTTCATTGAAATCATTCAATTGAACTGAAAACTTACCAGATGATGGATTTGGAAATATTACAAAATTAGTAATACTGTTAGTAATAATTCCTACAGTTAAATCACCAGTAACACAACTGAATTCAACACTTTGGTTACCAAGATCATTACCTAATTGAGAAATATAATTTGAACCTGTTGCACAAATTGAATTAGCGTTCATTTTTAATGCTAAACTGTGAGAACCATAAACAGTTCCACCATTAACTGCACCGCAAGCAGCAGAAATATCTTTCCAATTGTTTTCTATACCAATTTGAGTACAAGTTAATTGTTGAACTGTTGATCCATTTCCTAATTGACCTTGACTATTATATCCCCAACCAAATAATTCATTGTTATTATTTATTGCAAATGCAAATCCAGAACCAGCTTCAATTCTCTTCCAATTTTGAGCCGTCCCAATTTGAGCCGGAATGCCTCCAGTCAATGTAGAACCATTCCCCAATTGACCGTTTCCATTAAATCCCCAAGACCAAATTGTACCATTACTTTTTCGTCCTAATGAAAATTCAAAACCTGCAGATACATGCGTCCAATCTGAATCATTTCCTATTTGAATAGGAATTAAACTTGTTGCTGTTGAATTGTCTCCTAATTGACTTGACCCATTATAACCAAATGCCCACAAAGTACTATCTGATTTTATTAATAATGAATGAGCACCACCAGTAGAAATAGAAATCCATTCATGTAATGTTCCAATTTGAGTTGGACTAGATTGATCAATTGTATTACCCAATCCTAATTGACCGAGAGAGTTGTATCCCCAAGACCATATTGTACTATCATTTTTTAGAGCGAGTGAGCTAGCCATCCCTGCTGAAACTTCTTTCCAATTTGTTTCGTTACCAATTTGTATTGGTGCGTTTTGTTGGATAGTATTTCCATTTCCTAATTGTCCAACAACATTATATCCCCATGACCATAAAGTTCCATCCATTTTTATTGCCAATACATGAAATGCGCCAACAGCAATACTTTTCCAATCAGATGAAGTACCAATTTGAATAGGTGTTGTTTGCGTTGAAGTTGAACCTATTCCTAATTGTCCATTCAAATTGTTTCCCCAGCTCCATAAGGTATGATCTGATCTTAAAGCCAGTGAATACTCAGTTCCGCAATCAACCTTGTCCCATGTATATTGACAATAAACTAGTTGAAAAAATAAAACTGAAAATAATATAAGTGATGTTTTCATGTGAAGCTTTTAATTTGAAACTAACTCATTTTTATCAAATATATAAATTAAAAAATTAATCTCTGTAAAAAACAAAAAAAGCCATTCTAAAAGAACAGCTTCAATTTTTTTATCGGTGGATTTTAATTAACCCCAGATCAAGATCGATCCAAGAATAGCTAAAGCTATAATTGTGTAGATTGTACCTACTGCCGCTGTTGATCCTTCAAAGAAATTATCTGACATATCTTTTTTTTTTCAAAAATAGGAAATATTTATGAGTGAACGTAACTTTTCGTTAAAAAATCAAAACGAAATTTAAGCAACGTCTTCTCCTCTGCTTAGTGCTAAAAGTTCAAACCAATCTTCTGTTGTTAAGTGGATTTCAAGTGCCAATTTTGCTGCTTGGATGCGCTCAGGATTAGTTGTGCCAATCACAGGTTTTATGTTTGCCGGATGCTTTAAAAGCCATGCCAACAAAAGTTGGTCGACCGTACATTCATATTTTTTCGCCATGTTTAATAGCAACGATTGGATTGAATGGTTAGTTAATGTAAAGTAATTTCCTAGCGGAGACCATGCCTGAGTTTCTATGCCATGTAGCTGATGAAAATCAAGGGTTTCATTCAATAATACTTCAGGATGAACGAACGAAATTTCAACTTGGTTGATAGCAACAGGACACGTTTTTTGAAGCAATGAAATTTGACTCTGCGTGAAATTTGAAACCCCAAATTGGTTGATTTTATTTTCTTTTAATAACTCAGAAACAATTGAACCAATTTCTTGGTAATCCATTAAAGGACTCGGGCGATGCAATAACAATACATCTAAATATTCGGTTTGAAGATTGTTCAATGATTGTTCCACTTGTTGACGAATATACTGAGCAGAATAATCATAGTGTTTTCGGTTAACTCCTCTGGATTCATTGACTAATTGAATTCCACATTTTGAAATAAAACGAACCTCTTTTCTGTCGATGTTCAATGTTGAAAATGCTGATCCAAATGCCGCTTCAGTAGAATAAGCTCCGTAAATATCTGCATGATCAAATGTATTTATTCCTTGTTCAAAATACGTTTCAATTAAACGTGACATTTCATAGGTAGTGAGCTTTTTTCCCCAACTCCCCCATTTCATTGTTCCTGCTATTAGTCGACTTTCTTTCATCATGATTTAAAAAAAAATGCCACCCGAAACGAATGGCATTTTAGTAAGTTATTATTTATTAATCTCTATTACCTAATATTCTTAACAATGATAAAAATAAATTGACAAACAAAATGTACAATTGCAAGCCACCAATTAAAGATAATTTACTACGATCCAATTCAGAAAGCGAATTATCTTGGGATACATTTTTCAATGTTTGCATATAATAAGCTGTTAAACCTGTAAAAACAAATACACCAATTACTGCAATAATGAAGCCCATCATGTCGCTTTTCATGAAAATATTGACAATTCCAGCAATGAAAATACCAATAAATACCATGTACAATAAACTACCAAACTTCGTTAAATCAGTTTTGGTAGTATAGCCTAAAATTGCCATTCCAGCAAAAGCACCCGCCGTTACAAAGAACGTAGAAACGATTGAAGGCATTGCATAAACTAAGAAAATCGTACTTAAACTCAAGCCCATCAAAGCTGAATAAGCGATGAACAAAACCATTAATACTGCTAAAGACAAACGACGGTAAGCCGATTGAATCAATAAGCCTAAACCTACTGGCGCGAAAGCAACCACATAGAACAAAGGAGAAATTCCAGTTGGTGTTAAAAAGTACTCCGTGAAAAAAGCTTCGTTACCAGCAACGTATGCAATAGAACCTGAAATAGCCAGGGCTGCAAACATATAACTGTAAACATTTTTGAAAAAATCTCTGGTTACTGCTTTTGAATAACCGCTGTGTTGATCAATGTAATTTTCCATTTTTTAAAAATTTATTGAGTTAAAAGTAGCAGAAAACTACAAGACAAACAAGAAATTTAAAATTATTAACGAAAATATTAATGCAATTTCGCTTGAATCAAATTGATGAATTCTTTACGTGTTGCGTCATTTTTCAAAAATAAACCAGTAAATGCACTAGATGTTGTCACCGAATTTTGTTTTTGAACACCGCGCATTTGCATACACATGTGTGAACATTCAATTACTACAGCAACACCTTTAGGTTCTAATGTTCGTTGAATACAGTCACGGATTTCAATCGTTAAACGCTCTTGAACTTGCAAACGACGTGCATACGCATCAACAACACGAGGAATTTTACTTAATCCAACAATTTTACCATCAGGAATGTATGCGATGTGTGCTTTCCCAAAAAATGGCAACATGTGGTGTTCACACATTGAATAGATTTCGATGTCTTTCACGATTACCATTTCAGAATATTCTTCGTGAAAAATGGCTTGACGAATCAAATCATCAGGATTGATATCATACCCATGTGTTAAAAATTGCATTGCTTTTGCAACACGCTCAGGTGTTTTCAATAAGCCTTCACGTTCTGGATTCTCACCAATTTTTTTTAAAACTTCGTGGTAATGATTGGATAAGTCGTTTGTAGTTTGTTCGTCGTACATCTATGGGAATATTTCTTATTTATTTGAATGTAACAAGTGTAGCTTAAAAAGGTTCTTTACCACCGTAATATTCTACATAATTGTTTTCTGTTTCCACCAATTTGATTTTAACCAATTCACCGCCAGCTTCAGCTATCGGTGTTTTGATGCGTTCCCAAATTTGAATGGCCATATTCTCCGTTGAAGCCAACATTCCTTTTAAAAAAGGCACGTCTAAATTTAAGTTTTTATGATCCAAAGGCTCAATAACTTCAGTTTTCAAAATGGTGCTTAATTCTTTTAAATTGATTACAAAACCTGTGTCTTCACTTGGTTCACCTTTCACAGTTACGTAAATAGCGAAGTTGTGTCCATGCCAGTTTTTGTTGGAACATTTTCCAAAAACTTCCCAGTTTTTTTCTTCCGACCAATCTTCTCGCCACAATTTGTGTGCAGCATTGAAAGTTTCGCGACGTGTAATATAGATTGTATTCACTCTTATCGATTTAAAGCACAAAGATAAGTAGAATTTGGTGACATACTAAGCATCTAAACCGAGAGTTTAAAAAAAATTCAGGTGGAAAGCGTATCTTTGCACAATGGAAGAACGATTAGACAAACTTTTAATGCAACGCAATCTTGTTTCGTCTCGTGTACGTGCTGAACAAATTATCCGAGAAATTGGTGTGCGTGTAGACGGGAAAATGATCACGAAAACAGGAAAAAAATTTCCAGTTGATTGTAAAATTGAAATGATCCAAGAAGAGATTCCATGGGTTTCTCGCGGTGCGTTAAAATTAATTGAAGCGTTCAACAAATGGAATCCAAGCGTTGAAGGAGGCGTGTTTTTAGATATCGGCGCATCAACTGGTGGTTTCACAGAAGTATTGTTGCAACATGCTGCTTCTAAAGTTTTCTGTGTCGATGTTGGGAAAGACCAATTACATCCACGATTGAAAGCACACGAACAAGTCGTAAATTTAGAAAAAACACATGTCCGCGAATTGAACACCAACCTCATCAATGAACCAATTGACGGATGTGTGATTGATGTTTCATTTATTTCACTTGAAAAAATATTTCCGTTTATTCATGTTTTCCTAAAACCATCTGCATTTGTTATAGCATTGGTGAAACCTCAATTTGAAGTCGGAAAAGAAAATGTGGCAAAAGGTGGTATCGTGAAAAATAAAAGCTTGTACCCTGTTGTCATCGAAAAAATCAAAGCAGCAGCAGAAGTGAATAATTTGAAGTATATTGAACACATCGAATCACCCATTTTAGGTGGCGATGGCAATCAAGAGTTTTTAATGCTGTTGCAGAAAATGTAAAGTATAAGTTTTTCATTTTTTTCTTCTTTAGAACAATTCAAAATAAGCTTTTTTGTATCTTTGTACCATGATGGCAGATGAAACTAAAAAAGCATTCAATGTGCGTGCAATTCGGGAACAATTTCCTGCGTTGAGTCAAAAGATTTACAATAAAAATTTAATCTATTTTGACAATGGTGCAACGTCACAAAAACCAGCAATGGTCTTGGATGCAATCAACCAATATTATTCAAAAGACAATGCCAATATTCACCGTGGTGTTCACTTTATGAGTCAACACGCCACAACAGAATATGAAACAGCACGCAAGACAATTCAAACTTACATTCATGCAAAGTCTTCAGATGAAATCATTTTCACGAAAGGAACAACGGACGGCATCAATTTAATCGCCTCTTCATACGGTGAATTATTAGCTGAAGGTGACGAGATATTAATTACTGCCATGGAACACCATTCGAACATCGTTCCTTGGCAAATGCTGTGTCAACGTAAAAATTTGACCTTGAAAGTTGCACCGATTAATTTAAAAGGGGAATTAATCACTGAAGAATTTGATCGTTTACTAACGGACAAAACTAAATTAGTTTCAGTAACACACATTTCTAATACCTTAGGAACCATTAACCCAGTTGCTGAGATCATTAAAAAAGCGCATGCTGTTGGTGCAAAAGTTGTGGTTGATGGCGCACAAAGCATACAGCACATGGCGATTGATGTGCAAGCGATGGATTGCGATTTCTTTGTTTTCTCAGGACATAAAGTTTTTGGACCAACCGGAATTGGAGTATTGTATGGAAAAGAAGCGCTGTTAGAAAAAATGCCTCCTTATCAAGGTGGTGGAGATATGATTGCTAAAGTGACGTTTGAACGCACAACATACAATGAATTACCATTTAAATTTGAAGCAGGTACACCGCACATTGCTGGTGGAATTTGTTTGGGAAAAGCCTTTGAATTTTTAAATGGATTGGATCTACAAGCAATTCAAACCTACGAAAAGGAAATCACAGAATATGCGCAAGATTTATTAGACACCTTTGAAGATTTAAGCATCATCGGTGAAGCGAAACATAAAACGTCGGTTGTTTCATTTTCTATTAAAGGAATTCATCCCTTCGATATTGGAACCTTATTAGATAAACAAGGAATTGCTGTTCGAACAGGTCATCATTGCACACAACCGTTAATGGATTTTTACAAAATTCCAGGAACAATTCGTGCGTCTTTTGCGTTTTACAATACGAAAGAAGAAATTGACACCTTCATAGAAGCTGTGGATCGAAGCATGAATTTATTAAAATAAAAAATGACCTTACAAGAAATACAAGAAGAAATCATCAGTGAATTCGACGTTTTTGACGATTGGATGGATAAATACGAATACATCATTGATCTAGGTAAAGAACTTCCAATCATTGATCCATTGAAAAAAACAGACGATCGATTAATTGAAGGCTGTCAATCAAAAGTGTGGTTAGATGCTGAAGTGATTGATGGAAAAATGCACTTTACAGCAGATTCTGATGCCATCATTACGAAAGGAATTATTGGCTTGTTGATTCGTGTATTGAACGAGCAAACGCCTGAAACTGTTGCTACTACTGATTTGTTTTTCATTCAAAAAATTGGTTTACAAGAACATTTGTCACCAACACGTTCAAACGGATTAGTTGGAATGGTTAAAAAATTAAAAATGAGTGCATTACAAGCAATAAATGCCTAAAAAATTACAATGGAACACGAAATTATTATTCTTGAAAATAAAGTCATCGAAGTTTTAAAAACAATTTACGATCCTGAAATTCCGGTGGATGTTTTTGAACTTGGTTTAATTTACGAAGTTCGAATCGACGAAGATAAAAATGTTGAAATAGATATGACCTTGACATCGCCGAATTGTCCTGTAGCTGAAACCATGCCCAAAGAAGTGGAAGATAAAGTTGCAGCATTGGATGATGTGAACGCTGCGAAAGTGAACATTGTTTTTGATCCGCCTTGGGATAAAGACATGATGAGCGAAGAAGCAAAATTAGAGTTAGGGTTTTTATAGTTAAAGGGATTTTGGAAGCAGGAATTTGGAGGTAGGACTTAAGACTTTAAGAGGCAGGATTTTAGGAATTTAAGACAAAATCATTATTCCTTTGCAATCTAACTAATACCTAATTAACTAACAACTAATGCCTTAATAAATGAAAGAATGAAGGAAGGAATGAAGTATTTAAAGAGTAAATCTTTTCACTCCAAAAATCCCAATTCAAAACTCATCACCCTTAACTCAAAACTTTAATTAACTAGCTAACTAATACCTTTTATTTAGTATCTTTATTTCAGAAAATTAAAAAAATGAGACGCGTAGTAATTACAGGAATGGGTGCATTAACTCCGATTGGATTAAATTTAACAGACTATTGGAATGGCCTTAAAACAGGTGAAAGTGGAGCTGCAACAATCACAAAATTCAATGCTGAAAAATTCAAAACTACGTTTGCATGCGAATTGAAAGGATTCGAACCAAAAGAGCATTTTGACGTCAAAGAAATTCGTAAATACGACCCTTTTTCACAATACGCATTGGTGGCTGTTGCAGAAGCCATTCAAAATGGAAATATTCAATTCGAAAACTTAAACAAAGACCGAATAGGTGTAATTTGGGGTTCTGGAAATGGTGGAATTCAAACTTTTCAAGAACAAATGACTGAATATTGTGAAGGAGATGGAACACCACGCTTTACCCCTTTTTTCATTCCACGGATATTAGTTGACATTGCTTCTGGTATTATTTCTATAAAATACGGTTTAAGAGGTGTAAACTTCTGCCCTGTTTCAGCTTGTGCAACTTCCAATACAGCATTGATTGAAGCATTCAATTATATCAAATGGGACAAAGCAGATATGATAATTTCAGGAGGATCTGAAGCTGCAATTACAGATTCTGCTATCGGAGGTTTTTCATCTGCTAAAGCGCTTTCAACTAGAAATGATGATCCTAAAAGTGCTTCGCGCCCGTTCGATGTTTCACGCGATGGGTTTGTAATGGGTGAAGGTGCTGGAGCAATGATTTTAGAAGAATTGGAACATGCTAAAAAACGTGGAGCAACCATTTATGGTGAAATCGTTGGAGGAGGAATGGCAGCAGATGCTTATCATTTAACAGGAACACATCCTGAAGGAGATGGCGCTGTATTAGGAATGAATGAAGCAATTCGCGAAGCAGGAATACATGCAGACCAAATTGATTACATTAACATGCATGCTACATCAACAGCCCAAGGAGATTTATCTGAATTAATTGCTGCAAGACGCGTATTTGGAGAACGAAAAAGTTTAAGTGTTTCCGCTACAAAATCAATGACGGGCCACTTATTAGGTGCTGCAGGAGCCATTGAAGGAATTGCATGTGTAATGGCTTTACAAAACAACTTTGTGCCACCAACAATCAATACAACAGAAATTGAACCTGAATTTAACGGATTATTTGATTTTCCATTAGGTCAAGGAAAAACGAAAGAAATGACGTATGCGATGAGTAATACCTTTGGATTTGGTGGACACATTGCTTCGATTATATTTAAAAAATACGTTGATTAATGCTATTAAAGAAACCACAAGCTGCATTTAATTTTCAATTAGTTGATCAAGAAAGTGAACGTCTAATTTATCGAACAATTACTGAATCAGATTTTAATGCTTGGCTTTCATTTTACGACGATCCAGACTCAATGCGTTACATCCAACCTGGAATATCAGGAACAAATGAAGAAAAATGCCGTGCTTGGTTTGAGCGATTAAAATGGCGAACAGAAAACAACTTAGGAACCATGAACGCCTTAATTGAAAAAGAAAGTGGTTTATTGGTTGGTCAATGCGGTTTACTTATTCAAACGATTGACGGCAATGAAGAATTAGAAATAGGATATTCTATTTTGCCCGCCTTTCGGAATAAAGGTTATGCTTCTGAAGCAGCACAAAAATGCAAGCAATTTGCCTTTGCTAATACCTTTAGTGATTCTGTTATTTCGTGTATTTTAATTGGCAATACACAATCTGAAAAAGTCGCCCTAAACAATGGTATGACTTTGGATAAAATCACAGAAGATAAAGGTGAGATGATTCAAGTATTTAGGAGTTGGAATTCTTAAAAATTTAACCATTATATCTTAATAAATCGGTAACATTCATTGGTCAATCTTTTTGGAATTTTGCAGGATGAAAATTATTAATCGCGACATAAGTTGGCTTTCCTTTAACGAACGTGTTTTACAGGAAGCATCAGATGCACGTATTCCTTTGATTGAACGCATGCGTTTTTTAGGAATTTATTCAAATAATCTAGATGAATTTTACCGGGTGCGGGTTGCGAACATCAAACGCGTGATGGGTTTTGACAAAAACATTACAGTTAATAACAAAGGAACTGCTCAGAAATTATATGCTGAAATACGCGATATTGTTATGAAACAACAAAAGACATTTGAAAAAACATACCAACAAATCATTAAAGAATTAGACGAAAATAACATCTTATTAATCAACGACCAATCGCTTTCTAAAAAACAAATCAAACAATTAGATGCTTATTACAATTTAATTTTAAAGCATGCCATTGTACCAATCATTTTAGATAAAAAAACGAGTTTTCCTGTTATCAAAGATTCAAGTATTTATTTGGCAATCAAAATAGTAGGAAAAGATAAAAAGAACAAATACGCTTTAATACAAATTCCAACTGATTTTTCACGTTTTTACCGTTTAGATGCGGATGAAAAAGAATACTTCATTTTATTGGACGACATCATTCGCTTTTATTTAAAGAATATCTTTAAAATTTTTGAATTTGAAGAAATCAGCGCCTACACGTTTAAATTTTCACGAGATGCTGAATTAAATCTAGACGATGACTACTCAGAGACATTAATAGAGAAAATTGAAAAAAGTTTAAAACAACGCGTTAAAGGTAAACCCGTTCGTTTTGTGTACGATGAAAAAATGCCAGAAGATTTGTTAAACCATCTGTTAAAATCAATGGAATTAACAAAAAATGAAAATGCAATTCCAGGAGGAAAATACCATAATTTCAAAGATTTCAGTTCTTTTCCATCGTTTGGAC
>ERZ650308.1558-NODE-1558-length-11795-cov-8.465503_pt1 | contig 11795 bp, 9 predicted proteins | sample MGYA00376244_ERZ650308 | MGnify/ENA primary metagenome ERZ650308 (study PRJEB26733, sample SAMN07839295) | wastewater metagenome | biome: small river; feature: stream; material: water | place: USA: North Carolina | collected 2016-04-26 ...
GACGCTCTTCCGATCTCACGGTGCGTGCGCGCTGCCTGGCGGCCCATGCCAAAGCCACAGCACGGCAAGGCACAAATAACCAAGATTTGCAGGGCCAAGCTTTAGAAACGCACCTACACCTCGATGCTGCAGCCGCAACCTTTTTGCAAAACGCGGCCACCAAGTTAGGCTGGTCGAGTCGCGCCACGCACCGTGCGTTGCGTGTGGCCCGCACCATTGCCGACTTGGCCGACAGCACCACCGTGCAAGTGGCCCACATAGCCGAAGCCTTGCAGTACCGACGGGCGCTACAAGGCGGCTAGAGTGTGCATCAGGGCTTGACCTGCACCGCGTAACGCAAGGTCAACTTACCGCCTACGGGCAAGCTGTTGCCTGCGGCGCCGCAGGTGATCACGTCACCATTCACCGCCACGGCGCTTGACCCTGTAAAGCCCGATGTGGCTGTACACGTGGCGCTGCTACCGCTTGAATAAAACGTGGTGTAGTTGGACGCCACATCACTCACCACCACATTGCTTTGCGGGCCAGGGCCAATGTTGGTGACTTCAATTTGGTAGTACAGGCAATCACCCGCTGCCACACTCAACGGCGTGGTGGCAAAGGTCACACCTGAAAAACTTGCACTGCAAGTACCTGCTGAAGTAGCTTGCGTTTTGAGCACCGTCAGCGGAGAGCCCTGCACCGTGGTCAGGTCTGTGACCGAGCGGGAACCACAGTCGGAGGTTTGCCCACTGGCATCCACATCCGTCACCGTGACCTTCAAAGGCACTGTTGTGTTGAGCCCTGGCATCTGCGGCGCGAACACCCGCACCAAAAACTTCACACTCGCACCCGCAGCCAAACTGCCACTGGTCAACTTGCCATCGCTGATGATGGAGTCGCCCGCACTCACTAAGTCGTTGTTATCCGCATCCAAGTACACCAGCGTCGTCCAACCCGTTGCCACTGCTGTGCTGTCTGCAAAGGAAACGTCTACTTTCATGTGCCCACCACCCGCGGCTGCCCCGCACGCATTCGCCCCCGTGTTGGTGGCCACATGGGCATAGTCCACAGAGCTGCCTTTCTTCACCACATTGGTTCGGTTGGCCAACAACACAAACCGCTTAACCACCACCGCCACCTCCACATACAAAATGTCGCTCGCCACTGTCCCGTTGTAGGCCTTCAGGTAAACGCGCTGCGGCAACGTGAACTCTTTGGTCGATGTCACCAAGCACAGGTTCAATGGCAGCGTCTGTCCTGGATTGGGCGTGCTTGACGACACGGTTTTAGAGTCGGTCGGACCTGCACAAGCCCCTGACCGGCAAGCCGACGCTTGTGCCGAAAAGTCAGGTGCTGCCGCATGTCGCGCGCGGCCTCGCGGAACAACGCGCGCATTTTCGATGTTGGTCGCTCGGCTTTGGCAGGCTTCCTTTTGACGTTCATGGTTGCAACATCCCGAAGAAAAGCGAGCCTCATACCGGCTGACGCGGCGCGATGCCGAGGCGATCATCCGTGGTGAAGATTGGGATCTAGCTCAGCGCATCAAGGCCGCCGGGGGAGTGGTTTGGTTCTCACCAGACCTTCGAGTTACCTACTGGCCGCGCGGTCGCCAGGGCAAGCTAGCCAGACAGTTCTTCTCGACCGGAGTATGGCGCGGCGACCTAACCAGGCGTGACTTGGCCCGTGCCTCGAGGCGTTACTTTGCCCCACCTGCGCTGGTTACGGCCATCATCCTTGGTTTGCTGGTAGCAGTTTTTGGCAATGAGATTGGCATCGTGCCACTGGCCGCCTACCTTTTTGGCATTACCGTTTTGTCGCTTTCGGCTTCGGGGCTCAGCCTCAAATCGAGGGTTGCACTGGTTGTGGTTTTGGCAACCATGCACCTGTGCTGGGGTTGGGGTTTCATCCGTGGTTATTTGCTGGGGGCTGGCACCACAATCGACAAGAGTCGCATGAGCAAGGAGCAGGTTAAGTGAGCAAACTAAAGCGTCTCGCCAAGACCTATTCGCCAACCCGCCTGGCCGGTGCGCTGCGCAGGCGTGCTGGGCAGTACCTGCGCAAGTGGCAATACCGGCCGCAGGCAACTCGAACCCTAAAGAACCAGGTGCTATTCGAGTCGTTCCAGGGCAAGGTAATCGGCGATAGCCCTTATGACATTTATCTAGGTCTAAAAGATGCGCGCCCAGACCTACAGTTCATCTGGGTCACCGCGCCAGCCACCAAGGCTCCGGCCGGAACCACCGGTGTCGCTTTCGGTTCACCTGCCTACCTGCGAGCCTTGGCGACCTCGAAATTCTTGGTCAACAACTCGAACTTCCCGCCTTACTTTCGCAAGGCACCGGGGCAGGTCTACCTGCAAACCTGGCACGGTACCCCGCTAAAGCGCCTCGGTCGTGACATCGCTCAGAACAACCTGACCAAGAGTTACCTAGACACCATGGACCGCGAGGCCAAAGCCTGGGATTACCTGATTTCGCCGAATGCGTTCTGCACCGAGGTTTTCCCAAGTTGCTTCGGTTACCAAGGTGAGATTCTCGAAACGGGATACCCGCGCAACGACAAGTTGAGCACCGCTACCGCTGAAGAGCGCCAGCGCATCCGTGCTTCAATCGGCGTTACCGACCCTTCGGTCACATTGGTCATGTATGCGCCGACCTGGCGAGACTATAGCCGCACGGCGACCGGCAACTGGCAGTCGGTGTTTTATCTGGATGAGAACCTCGAGCTACCCGAGGGTTTCAAGTTGATTTATCGCGGCCACACCAACACCCACGAGGCCCACAAGGATGGCGAGCACGCGCGATTCATCGACGTGACCCGCTACCCAAACATCACCGACCTTTATCTAGCCGCCGATGTGCTGATCACCGACTATTCATCAGTGATGTTCGACTATACGGTGACCGGCAAGCCGATCATTTTCATGACCCCCGACCTCGAGCGCTATCGTGCCGAACGAGGGTTCTATTTCAACTTCGAATCCGAAGCTCCAGGGCCGATTTTGAACACCCAGGATGAAGTGGTCAAGGCCTTGCAAAGTCTCGATGAAATCTCAAAGAACTACCAGACCAAATACAGGAACTGGCAGCTAAAGTTTGATGCACACGAGGATGGAAAAGCCGCCTCGCGAGTTATCGCCAAGGTATTCACGGAGGGCAACTAATGCGCTCACGTCTAGTTTCAATCGCTCGCAAAATGCTGGCTTCCGGTCTGATTCCGAGCGTTAAGTATGCGGTTCTGCGCGCCCTCTGGAAGATCTCATTCCAGGCTCGACAGACCGACGAAACAGCGCCAAAAGTAACCCTTATTCTGCCTGTTTACAACGTAGAAGAGTTTCTTGCCGACTGCTTGCTGAGCATTCGCGCCCAACGTTGGCCCCACCTAGAAATCATCGCGGTGAATGATGGCTCGACCGACTCTTCGCTAGAGATTCTCGAGGCCTTTGCGGCCAGCACCCCATACCTGCGCATCATCACCAAGGAAAATGCCGGCTTAGGTGCGGCTCGCAACACCGGTCTCGGTGCCATCGAAGCAACCGACTATGTGATGTTCGCCGACTCGGATGACCTGTTGCCGATCGGCTCAATCGAGCGATTCGTGCGTCAGGCCGAAGCCAGCGGCAACCCGCTAGTGGTCGGCAAGACCGCTTGCTTCTATGGTGCGCGTTATTTCGATCGTGCATCATCGGCAGTGCTGTTCGAGCGCGACTCAGAGTCGGCAACGGTCGATGAGTTTCCAGAGGTTCTCGGTGACGTAACCGCGTGGAACAAACTGTTCGACTGGTCGTTCTGGCAGAAATACAAGTTCCGCTTCCCTGAGGGCGTCGCCTATGAGGATATGGCTCTGATGGCCAGCGCATACTTGGCCGCCGGGCAGTTTGATCTAATCTCGGCTCGCTCATATTTTTGGCGTGTGCGCGCCGAAGGCCAGTCGCTTTCGCAGCGCAAGACCGAGGTCAAGAGCCTAAAAGACCGCCTGCACGCCATCACCCTGATCGATAAATATGTGCGAGCGGCTGTAGCCAAGGGGCTCGTTCAGCAAGCCGTTCACACCGCCTATTTGCGCCACATGATTTCGCTCGATTTCGAGCTGTTCGCACCAGAGCTAGAGCGCGCCAATGAGGAGTTCTTCTCCGCATTCAAGGCCAGCGCGAATGCGTTGCTGAGCGAGGCTACCGGTGAAGATTGGGCCGCAAGCGCCGGCAAATATCGCAAGGTGGTCTGGGCGGCAATGCACGGTTCTAGAGAACAAACTCTGAAGGTACTAAGAGAGGCAAAAGCATGAAGCGCATGATTTCGAGCATTACAGCGATTGGCGCGGCCCTCGCACTGATCGTGAGCGTCGCCGGTTGCTCGGTGCTCTACCCAAACTGGAACACCACCGCCAACCCAGGCGATTCATCGACCCCATCTTCGAGCTCATCGGCTTCACCGAGCGAGAGCGCTTCGGCTAGCGCAACCCCAACCCCGACAGCGGTTAAGGCCAAGGCGCAGATCACCTTCGTTGACTCTGGTGTTGACGCCGCCGGCGGCGTGATCTTCGCAGTTGCCGAGGTTACAAATGTGGTCGAGGATGGCGGTCTCTGCACCCTAACTTTCATCGGTGCCGGCAAGACCAAGACCGTCACTGGCAAGGCTGAGTCGAACGCGACCGACACCCAATGTCACCCGCTTGAGCTCTCGCTCGTGGGTCTGCCAAAGGGCGCCGGTCTAATCACAGTGACCTATAACTCGCCGACCCACATCGGCACCTCGGCAGCGGTAGCGGTAACCATTCCTTGATAAAAAGCGGTCTAAACAAACTGATTGGGCTTGCAGCAACTTTGCTGTTGGCCTTTATCGGCGTGACCGCTCTGGACGTTGCCTCTCCGGCTGCCAACGCGGCCGATGCCTCGCGATTCGACCCGGGTCTAATCATCAGCGACAGCGTTTTCTATGACTTTGGCACCATGAAGGTGTCTGACATCCAGCGCTTCCTCGAGAGCAAAGTGCCTACTTGCAAGGCCAAAGCCGGGGATCCGACTTGCCTGCGAAACTATGTTGACGACGAGTTAGACAAGCCGGGCGAAGACGGCAAGTGCTTGCCGATGACCGCCAAGCCAGCTCAAACCGCGGCGCAGATTATTTATGACATCGCCCACGCCTGCAGCATCAACCCGAAGGTCTTGCTGGTAGTTCTTCAAAAAGAGCAGGGTCTAATTCAGTCGGTCAACCCGACTCCATACATGTATAAAGCGGCCATGGGTTTCGGTTGCCCAGACTCTGACCCGGCCATTTGTGGCAAGGTGCACTCGGGCCTTTTCAACCAGCTTTATAAGGCCGCCGGCCAGTTGCAGTGGTATGGCGACCCGCGTGGTTCGTTCACCTACATGAAGGTCGGCCGCACCTCGAACGTGCGCTACAGCCCAAACGCCAGCTGCGGCACTAAGCCTGTCCTGATTAAGAGCATCGCGACCACCGCGCTTTATTACTACACGCCTTACACCCCGAACGATGCCGCGATGAAGAACCTCTACGGCAGCGGTGACTCTTGCAGCGCCTATGGCAACCGCAACTTCTGGCGCTTCTATACCGACTGGTTCGGCAGCACCATCGGCGGTGGCTTCTTGCTAAAGAGTGCAACCAGCGGTACCTACTTGATTGTCGACAACAACAAATACTTGGTCACCGATCCAGACCTTCTAGCCGCGATCGCGCCGCTAGGCCCGCTAGGCACGATTTCGCAGGATTACCTGAACACCTTCACCGATTCCGGCACCTTGACCAGAGTGGTCAAGTCGGTCACCGGCCAGTATTACTTCTTGGATGGCGGCAAAAAGTTCACTTTCAGCAGCTGTGAACTAGTTGCCCAGTTCTCGCTCGATTGCGCCACCGCAGTTCAGCTAACCGCATCCCAGTTGGCTGCCTTTGCCAACGGTGGCTCCATGAGCACCTATGTCCCTGGTGATGGTGCGGCGACCTACCTAATCAAGGATGGTTCGAAGCACGAGATTCTCGACCAGGCTTCGATTCAAGCCGCTGGGCTGGCCTTGCCGGCTCTAAATAATGTGCCAATCAAGGCCTTCAAATATTTGCCTTGGGGTGCGCCAATCGCCAAGAACAACTCGCTCATCACCAACAGCACCACCGGTGCCAAGGCTCTGATTGTCGGCGGCAAGTACTTTGAGATCAACCAACGAACCAGTGCCGACATCGATTTCAGTCAGTGGTTCTCACCGAGCACGGGAACCCTTACAGCCGATGGTGTTTCAACCGTGAACGCACTGAACCCGGTTCGCACGATTGCCGCGAACTCGGCAGGCCAGGCATACCTGCTCAGCCCACTCGGCAAGCGCAAGATTGACGGTGTCGAGTCGATTACCTCTCTCGCACCGGTGCTCGCCGACGCTATTTTCGACGTGATTCCAACCACCCAGGATGCACCTCTAGTTGCACCAGCACTGGTGAAGAGTTCGGCCGATAACATGGTCTACCTGCTTCGTTCAGCTCAGCGAAGACTAACCATCTCGGGTGCCGATCGACTCAAATTTGGTCTGGCAAACACGGTGATTGAAACCGTGCCGCCTTCGGCTTATGACCAGATTGCGCTTGGCGAACCGGTGATTGCGCCTGGCGCTTTCGTAAAGGCAAACAATGCCCCGGCAAGCTATTTGATTGATGGTTTCAACCGCGCACTCTTGGTGTCAACCGAGGCGCAAGCAAAGACCCTGGGCTTGACCAAGCCTCGTGCTCTAAAGCCTGAATACCTCAAGGGCTACAACAAGAAGGCAAACGCCGATGGAGTGAAGTTCGGTTGTGACACCCAAATTTTCATTCCTATCGCCGGCAAGTTCCACCCGGTTCACGCGGTCGATGCATCGGCCTATCCGGGCGCGGTAACCAACCTGGATGCGCTGACCTGCGCCCAATTGCCAAAGACTGAGACGCAACTTGGCCGTTTTATCCGAACGCCAGATAAGGCGCTCTGGTTGATTGCCGGCGGCAAGAAGCGACTCATTGCAACCACCGCCCAGTACCTTGACCTCAAGGGCGAGCGGTTCCCGCTGGTCGCCGTCGATGCGGCCTTCTCGGCACGCTTGCCGATTGGCGCCAAGGCGCCGGCAGTTCTGGGTGGCACAGTTATTGGGCCAAGTTCTGTTGTCGCCTCACCGACCCCAACGCCGACCGCCAGCCCGACCCCATCGGCTTCGCCGACGGCTACCAAGTCACCAACTCCAACGGCGACCCCAACTAAGTCACCGACCGCGACTCCAACCCCAACCAAGTCGCCAACCGCAGCGCCGACGAAGTCGCCTACTCCGACACCAACAGCGACCACGAAGCCGAGTTCGTACATCGTTGCGGCTGGAGACACCCTCACCAAGATCGCCAATAAGTTTGGCGTGACTCAAGCCGCGCTCATGACCGCGAACAAAATCACCAACGCGAACTCGATTCAGGTCGGCCAAAAGCTCGTCATTCCATAGACTTGACGCATGTCTAAACAGGTTGTCATCCTTGCCGCGGGAATGGGCACACGCCTAGCTCGCCCACTGCCAAAGCCGCTTACTGAGCTTCGCGATGGTCGCTCGATCATGAAGCAGCAGATGGATAACCTCGCAACTGCATTCGCCGATACCTTCCGCGTCATGATCGTGGTGGGCTTCAAGCTAGAAGCGATCATCGAACGCTTCCCAGAGGCGACTTTCGTTTACAACGAGTTCTATGACCAAACCAACACCTCGAAGAGCTTGCTCAAGGCGCTGCGAGCATCGGGCGATGGCGGAGTTCTCTGGCTAAACGGTGACGTAGTTTTCGACCCTCAGGTTTTGGTGCGCGTCACTCCGCACATGGATTCAAATCAGTCTTTCGTCGTGGTCAACACCTCAAAGGTGAGCGACGAAGAAGTGAAATACACGCTTGATTCAGATGGCTTCATCGACCAGCTTTCGAAGCAGGTTCAGCCGGCCCTCGGCGAGGCCGTCGGCATCAACTATGTTGCCGCTCAGGACAAGGCTGCACTAATCGCGCGCCTTGCCGAGGTAGATGACCAGGACTACTTCGAGCGCGGCATCGAGGTTGCTATCGAGCGCGATGGCCTCAAGTTCAAGGCCGTCGACATTAGCGATCTATACGCTGTCGAAGTCGACTTCCCAGAGGACCTCGACCGAGCAAACGAGCTCTTTTAGGGCTGCGGCCGCGAGGCTCTAGAGTCTCTTCGGGTTCCCAGACCTTCACTGCGAAAAGCACCAAGAGCACCCAGCCGATTTCGATCAGCATGCGGCTTTCGGTTGCACTCCAAACCAGCAGACCCATGAACGACAAAACCGGCCACAAATAGAGTGCGCTGGTGTGACGAACGGCTAGGCGCCAGGCCTTTACGAAAGTCAAGACAATCACGGCTAAGAACAGCAGCAGGCCGACTAGGCCAATCTGCATCCAGACATCCAGGTAGGCATTATGTGCCTGGTAATAAGGCACGCGATCGATGACAACTAGGCCTTCGTATGGTTTGACGCCAGGCACCCAGTTGCTGATCCAGCCGAGGCCGGTCCACGGGTGCTGGCCGATCATCTTGAGCACGATCTTCCAGATGCCACTGCGGCCAGTCATGTCAGGGCTCTTGCCGAAGAATTCGAACACCTGGGCGCGGAACAGCAGCACGACAATGCCGGTCAAAACTGCGGTGCCCCAAGCGAACCGATAGTAGCGGTGGCGGGTATCGCGATCTTTACCCTCGGCCAAAATAGAGACCACAGCGGCGACGGCAACTGCGGTGAGCGCAAAGCTGATTCCAGCCGACTTGGCTAGGTAGACGCAGATACCGCTGGCGATGAAGCTAATCGCGCTGATCCAACGGCGGGTGCCAACGATGGCATATTCAACCGCGAAGGCGACGAGACCGAGCATGGCGGTGAAGGCGAGCAGGTTCGAATTGCCAACAATTCCCTGGATGCGGTTGCCATCGAATAGGTGTCCCTGAGTCCAATAGAAGGCCGCGGCCGGTGGCTTATCGCCGGAGTAGTTTTTGAAGATTGGTGCAATCGGACCGTGCACGATTGCAGCGGCCACGAACTCGAACAGCAGCGAGGTGCCAAGGATGAATCGAATCACATTCGAAAACACTCGAAGCAGGTGGCGCCAACTGAAACGTGCAACCAAGAACAGTGCGAAGAGCGAAGTTAGTATCTGCGAGATTGTGGCTAGCCCTGACCAGAAGGGGTAGGCCGACCAAAAGGTGCTGGCGCCCATCCAGGCAATCAGTGCATAGAACGGCCAAGGCACAATGCGGAGGGTGAGCATTGGGTCGTTTTTGAAGAACATGATGAGTGAACTGGTGGCGATGAAGGCCAGCACGACACCCCAGCCATACCAGCCGACCGAATAGCGAATCGCGTCGCCGGCCATCAACGTGAAAATAGCAATCGAGGCCACCCAGGTTTTAGCCCGGTAGCCCTTTTCGCGGGTGTTGAAAACCACGCGAATCGGTTGCGTCAGTGCGTTCATGCCGTCTCTCTGTTGGTGCCTCAAGTCTATTTCGCTGCGATTAGGCTAAGTTGCTTTTGGGGAGTTACTAAAAAGAAAGGGGTCCCGTGCTTTTCAAGATCACCAATAGTGCTCGCGACTATGCCTGGGGCTCGACCACACTCATTCCCGATTATTTCGGAGTGCCGGCAACCGGTCGACCGATGGCCGAAATTTGGTTTGGCACCCATGATGGTTCACCGGCGCGTTTGGTTGATGGCAACCAGAGTTTGACCGCCGAGCTTGGTGGCAAGCAGCTGCCGTTCTTGCTCAAGATTTTGGCGGCAGAGACGCCGCTTTCGATTCAGGCTCACCCGGATTCGGAGCAGGCGCTAGAAGGTTTTGCCCGCGAGAACGCGGCCGGAATTGGGCTGCAGGCCAGCGATCGAAACTACAAGGATGACCGTCACAAGCCAGAGATGATTGTCGCGCTGACCGAGTTCGAGGCGCTTTGTGGTTTCAAAACCACCAAGCAAATCAGAAACTTGCTCGAGAGCATGCTCGACCCAACCGACGTCTCAGCTGGCCTCAAGGCGCTCGTCGAACACTGGCTTGACCTGTTCGACAGCGAGAACGGCCTGCAGAAGCTGTTCGTTGACATCACTAACCGTCGCGGCAACCTCGATGGCGTCACGGCTGAGCTAACCGCTCAGGCAAACCTCTCAGCGCAGTTCGAACTTGCCGCTCGACTGAACATTCTTTATCCGGGTGACCCAGGTGTGATCCTTGCCCTGTTGATGAATCACGTCTGGCTCGAACCGGGCGAGGCGCTTTATTTGCCGGCTGGCAACATCCATGCCTATTTGAGTGGTTTGGGCGTCGAGGTGATGGCATCTTCAGACAACGTTTTGCGCGGTGGGTTGACGCCGAAGCACGTAGATGTTGCCGAGCTAGAGCGTGTGCTGAACTTCGAGGGCGGGCCGGTTGAATTGGTCAAGACCCGCGAACTTTCTCGTGGCTTGGTCGAATTTCTGACCCCGGTCGATGACTTCATTCTTTATCGGGCAGAGCTCTCGGGCGAAGTCGTCATGGCTGACCTGAACATTCCAGGCTCCAGCATCATTCTTTGCACCGCTGGTGAAATCGCGGTCAGCAACAGCATCGAAGAGCGCGTGGTTTTGCACCGCGGCGAGGCAGCTTTCATCGGCGACGACGCCAAGAAGTTCTCTCTAGCTGGCAGCGGCACCGCCTTCATGGCAACCAGCGCACTTTAAGCCCGGGACTTAGCCCAGGGCCTGTGGGCTCGAACTAGTTAATGGCCGCCCAGGCGCTCTCAATAATCTCCGGCAAACCCTGCTTTGCAGACCAGCCGAGTTCTTCACGGATGCGTGACACATCGGCGCAAAGAGCAGGTGGGTCGCCCGCGCGACGAGACTGAATGTCAATCTCAAAATCGATGCCGGTGACGCGCTTGACTTCGGCCAGCACCTCAAACACGCTCGAACCCGAACCGGTGCCCACGTTGAAGGTCGAGTGGTTGCGGTGCTCACGCTCTAGATAGTCAAGGGCGCTCAGGTGTGCATCGGCTAGGTCGTGCACGTGAACGTAGTCACGGATGCAGCTGCCGTCTGGAGTCGCATAGTCGTCGCCGAACACGATCGGCGCTTTGTCGGCCTTGATGGCTGCGAAGACAATCGGAACCAAGTTCATGACTGCGGTGTCGGCAAGCTCTGGCCAGCCGGCGCCAGCAACGTTGAAATAGCGAAGGTTGGCAACGCGCAAGCCCCAGGCGCGGGCGGCGTTGGCGCTCATCCACTCGCCAATCAGTTTGGTCTCGCCATACGGGTTGATCGGGTTGCAAACGGTGTCTTCGTTGACCGAATCGACATCTGGCATGCCATAGGTCGCGGCACTCGATGAGAAGACTAGGCGGTTGACCTTGGCCTCGCGCATCGCTGCCAGCAGGTTGGTCATGCCGCCGATGTTCTGCTCGTAATAAAGTTCAGGCTGCTCGACCGAGACGCCCACCTGCTTCTGGGCGGCAAGGTGAATGACCGAAGTGACGCCATGTTCACGCATCGCGGCAACCAGCGTTTCCTTGGCGTGCGGGGCTGAAATGTCGAGGTTTAGAAACTGGGATGTGCCAATGCGCTCGCGCAGGCCGCTGGCCAAATCATCGACAACAAGAACAGATTCTGAGCGCTGATGTAACAATCGGACAACATGTGAACCGATGTAACCAGCGCCGCCAGTGACTAATACGCTCATGCCCCCAAGAATACAGGGGAAAAAGGGCTGTTGCGGTGGGAATAAAACGGCGCGCCCGGGGTTACAAGTCAACTTGACAGACATCGAGTTACACCAGTGTAA
>ERZ650308.1559-NODE-1559-length-11794-cov-3.223273_pt1 | contig 11794 bp, 13 predicted proteins | sample MGYA00376244_ERZ650308 | MGnify/ENA primary metagenome ERZ650308 (study PRJEB26733, sample SAMN07839295) | wastewater metagenome | biome: small river; feature: stream; material: water | place: USA: North Carolina | collected 2016-04-26 ...
ATGGGACAAGGGGATTTGATAGCGGTGTAATTGATGTTAAGTTTGACAATAAAAGAAAAATAATTAGGAGGGTAGGATTAGAACCAGGGCAATTTTTTTCTTACTGGCTTCATGCAAACGATAAAAAAATATGTTCTATCCCAACAGAGGTTAAATGGATGAATAATAGAATTGGGCAACAACAAGAATACACGCTTACCGAATCAGGCATCAAACATTTATGGGGAATTTCTTCTTATACTGAACGTCCTGCTGATGGAGTAGAAGATATTTATAAAGAAAAAAGAGAAATGCCTGAAAAATTATACAACACTTTACCTGAAAATCAAAAATTATAATGGGAGATATGTTAACTTCAATGGTTCATGCCGGTAATACCGGAGATGTTATAGCAGCTTTACCTGCAATAAAAAAGTTTTATGAAAAGTACAAAGTAAAACCAATTTTGTATCTGATTAAAGATCATCCGGCAAAATACATTGAAGGAACAACGCACCCTGTTAAAAATGACAATGGAGATTTTGTTTCTTTAAATGCAGAAATGATAAGGTTGCTAATTCCATTGATAAAAAATCAGGATTACATTGGCGATTGTTTAGAGTTAGATATTAGTGAAGTCGTTTTTGCAAAGCATTACGCTGAAACAAAAGATGGAAAAAGGCATATTAACCTATCTTTTATTCGTGATGTAGATTGTAATATTCCATACGGAGATATAAGGAGATGGTATTTTTATCCATACCCAGATTTGACTTGTGATTTATCAAAACAGTATCTTCACGTAGATGATATTGAAGATGAAAGTGTAAAAGATAAAATTGTTATTTGTAGGACTGAAAGATATAACAATCATTTGATTGATTATTCTTTTTTAAAAGAATATCAGGATGATTTGGTTTTTATAGGAACTACAAGAGAGTGGAATAACTTCTGTATGAATTTTGACCTAGAAATAAGGAAAGTTAATGTTACAGATTTTTACCAGTTAGCGCAATTATTGAAATTATCAAAAGGTCTTATATCGAACCAAACCATGATTTTTCAAATTGCCGAAGGTTTAAAAATACCAAGAGCAGTCGAAATATGCAGGTATGCGCCAAATGTAATTCCAGTAGGAGAAAACGCTTTTGATTATTTAGACACAATGGCATTACAGGTTCATTTTCACACAATGAATGGAACATACGAAAAATTTGTAGCAGATATTTTAGCAAAAAAAGAAGCCGGTGAATTACCGGCTTACGAAGCAGTGAGTAATGATACTACTAACCAATAGCAGAAATAATTGTTGCATAAGTTGAGCTTACATAGTACTTTGTGCCTGTCGCTAATACAGTTATTTCTGTATAAACATTAACACCAGTACTTAAACTTCTTGTTGTGGAATTGGTGCAATCGGTAACTGTTACTCCTGTAGTTGGTAATGCAATTTGTTGTGCAGAACCTACTGGAATAGCTGGGCCGGAATTAATTAAATAAGGGATGATTGAAAATACATTTGCCATGACAATTTTGTTTTTAATTATTAATAATAACGCTAAATTATTTTAATATTTTATTATCTTCGTTGAAACGGTGGCGTTTCGCCGCTTTTATTTTAACATGAAGAAATTTACAATGGTATTATCTTTTAGGATTTATACTAAAATAGTGCAATATAAAAATCAACATGAATTTTCAACAATAAGAGCAGCCATAAGGCATATTTTAAACGAATTTTTTAAAAATCAACCATGACATTAGGAGATATTTTAGCCGAAGCGGTAAAACGGGACATGGCGTTTGAAGATAAACGCAACGAATTAGTATATGAAGAATGGTTGACAGATGATAAATTTTGTATTAAACTGCATTCAAAAAAATTTCCTGAAGCAAGCATTGAGGTGTCATTGCCTTATAATGGCAAGGAGGAAGAAAAAAATTATGCAAGATTGTATTTTTTGTCAATGGCGTTTAATATGTCAATTCATGGAATGAAAAGATTTAAGCATAAAAAACATAAATTAAGAAACAATTAAGATGAAATTTTACGAAAATTTTTCATTAAATAATATTTTCTATGAATATAATGGTGTTTTGCATGAAGAAAAGTGGAAAGACATCATTGATTATGAAAATTTGTATCAGATAAGTAATTTAGGTAGGGTTAAAGCAAAAGAAAAAAAATGGGTAGCTATTAATAATCCAACGATACATAAGGAGAAAATATTAAAACAGCAGGAATTAAAGGGGTATCTTAGAATCTTTTTATGGAAAAACGGAAAACCGAAGCTATTTCAAACACACAGATTGGTTGGTATTCATTTTTTGAAAAATACAGAAAACAAACCACATATAAATCATAAAAATGGGGATCGGAAAGATAATAAATATTTTATGTTGGAATGGGTGACCGCATCAGAAAATATACTTCATTCATTTAGAGTTTTAGGAAAACCTGTATCTGATACTTGGAAGATTAATTTTAAACATGATAACGCCAAAAAGATACTATGTGTTAATAATAATGAAGTTTTTAATTCTATAACAGAGGCGGCAGAAAAATTAGGTATTCAAAGAAAATATATAAGCAGAGTATGTAATGGGAAAAGAAATCATACTAATAACTTACAATTTTAAATTTATATAAAAATGATAAAAAAAGCACTTTATGCGTCAGAAGCAAGGTCAAAAATATTGTCAGGAGTTAAACAGATTGCATCCGCAGTAAAGGTTACATTAGGGCCACTTGGTCGTAATGTATTAATATCTAAAGCCGAAGTTATTGATTATGGGTTGAAAAACTGGCCTATTACTGTAACAAAAGATGGGTTTAGGACAACGCATGAATTTGATGTTGAAGATTCATTTGAAAAAGTTGGGGTATTAATGGTTCAAGAAGCTGCTTTAAAGTCTGTGATTCAATCAGGAGATGGAACTTCTAGTACTGTTGTTTTGTTGGAAGCTATTGTTGAGGGAGGTATGAAATTAATTGAAGATGGTTGTAATCCAGTTCAACTTAAAAAAGGGATTGACGCAGCTGTAGAAAAAATATGCGATAAGTTAAAAGAAATGGCTATTCAGGTAGGAGATGATTATGAGAAAATTTTTCAGATAGCAACAGTTTCTGCAAATAATGATAAAACTATAGGTAAATTAATAGCAGATGCTTATAAAAAAGTAGGGAAAGAAGGAATTGTGGATATTGAGCCAAGCAGGGGAATTAATACTGACATAAAATTTTCAGATGGGTACAAGTTTGAGCAATCCTTTATTAGCCCACTGTTTATGACTAATAAAGAAAAACAAGTTTGTGAATTTGTTAATCCATTGATTTTGTTTTATGAAAGAAGGATTACTCATCATACTCAAATACAAAAGGCGTTAGAGATAGCCAATAATAATCAAAAAGCTGTATTAATTATATGTGAAGATTGTGTTGATGAAGGGTTAGCTTTTTTAGCTATGAATACCATTCAAGGAAGAATAAAATGTTGTGTAGTTAAATCTCCATTTGGGGCTAGCGGAAGGGAGGAAATGGAGGATATGGCAACGTTAACAGGTGGTACCTTTTTATCCGATAGTAGAGGAAATTCAATTAAAGATATTCAATTACAACATTTTGGGAATGCTCAAAAGGTTATTGTATCTAAAGATGAAACTATAATTATAGGTGGTGATGGGGAAGATGCAAAAATTAGTAAATTGTTAAATGAATTAAGAGCTAATCTTGAAAACTGTGAAAATGAATCTGAAAAAGAACCTATAGAAAAAAGGATAGCAAAAATTACTGGTGGGGTAGCAGTGATTCAGGTAGGAGGAACAACAGAAACAGAAATGAAAGAAAGGTTGGATAGGTTTGACGATAGCCGTAGGGCCGTTAAATCTACATTTACAGAAGGTTTTACAGGTGGTGGAGGGAAGGCTTTTATAAGTAGTTTTTCTGTTGCTAAAAATGATGGGATTACTGATTTTGATAAAGGGATGAATCTTGTATATTCTGTAAGGGATATAATTTTAAGACAGATTTGCTTAAACGCAGGGTTGGAACCTCAATCAATAATAGAATCTGTAGAAAAAGAGCCATTAAACGTAGGTTATAATGCGATTACTGAAAAAGTAGAGAATCTTATAGATGCGGGGATCATTGATCCTATTAAGGTTATAAGGTGTGCTACACAAAATGGCGCTTCCGCAGCGTCAATGATTTTGACTTCTGAATGCGTTATTAGGGAATCATTTTAATTGATAAATAATGAAATTACAAGCTAGAAACAAATTTGTACTTATCTCTAGAGATGAAAGTCATAATGAGGTATCAGGATTGCTTATTCCTGGGCAAGGGCAAGAAAAACAACACATAGGAGATATTTTATCGGTTGGAGATTTGGTAGAGGATGCTAAAATAAAAGACGATAAAAGGTGCATTTTTCATAAGGGAAATGGTTTTGAGATTGAATACGAAGGTAATACATACCTTGTTATTGAAGGTGATAGAATCATAGCTGCTATATAATGGAATCTAGAAATAAAAAGATATTAGTCCGAGTTAATCATAACCAAAAAAGTTTTTTTAAAATTGGTGATGCAGAAGTTATGTCAGCGAATAATTATGAAAGTAATTATCGTGAAAAATCTCCAACTATTGCGGAAGTTGTAAATGGGAATGGTGTTTTAAATTCTGGTGATGTAATAATTTGCCATCATAATTTATATTATTTACCCTCTCCATATCATTTATATGGAGAATATTTTTCTATACCTTTTAGTAAAGTGATTTTTGCAAGGCTTAACAAAGATCAATCATTAACTCCTGTATGTGGGAATATTTTATGTGATAGGGTGGTAAAAGATTTTTATTTACCACTTCCACCAGATAAACAAGAAAAATATATAGATAGGGTAATTTGTACTAATCCGGGGGATACTGATTTTAAAGTGGGCGATTTATTATTTACAAGACCCCACAGTTATTATGAAATAGTTTATGTAATAAACGGGGTTAAACATAAAGTTCATAAATGTGATTCAGAAATGGTATGCGCTGTGCTGGTGTGATATTTTAAAAAGTATTATCTTTAGTTTCAAAAATAACTAATGGATTCAAATATCCCAAACCAACCTGCGTTTTCTGATCCTTTATTAAACAGGCTGTTTTTATCTCCACAGGAATTAGCAAAAAAAGAAAATGGTAAAGCTATTGTAAAAAAGTTTTATCAGCAGCAGGTATCAGATTCAGACAATCTCAACTTTTTTAGGGCAAGAAATACAAGGCAAATAGAAATTCTTTTATGGGCAAAAGGTTCTCAAAACATGAAAGAGTTTCTAAACCTTATCAATGTTTCTGATGGTAATAAATCGTACTTAAATATTGATATGACGCAGCAAAGGTTAGCTGCTCAATTTATAGGTACCCTTGTTGAATCAATGGCAAAAGTAAAGACGTATATCTGCGTAAATGCTATTGATGATGGTTCCATGACTGAAAAAGAAAATAGGTTGTTTGAAGCTATATTTAGGATGAAAGCTTCCGAAACAATTAATCAAATGCAGCAGGAATCCGGCGTTCAGTTAGAACCAGAATTGGCATACGTTCCTGATGATGAATTAGCTGCCAGAATCCATTTTGAAATAGAAGATAGGCTTCCCAAAGAAATACGGTTTGAAAAAATGATTGAGTTAGTAAAGGATGCCATTCATTTTGATAAGGTTGCAAATCGTAAAAGCCTGTATGATTTAATTACATTAAATGCAGGGTTTACAAAAATTGAAAAATTAGCCAACGGTAAATATGGAGTAAGGAAATGTATTGCACCTAATATGGTGTACAATTTCTTTATGAATGATTTGGGGGAAGCTGAAATAACAATGATTGGCGAATTTTACAACATGAAGGTTAAAGATATAAGGGAGAAGTTTGGTAAAACGCCTGAACGTCCTGACGGATTGGATGAGAAATCCATTTTTGAAATGGCAAGATTATCAGCACACAAAAACATTGGGACATTTAATTATATGTGGAATGAGGCATGGGCACAAACTATTTATTATTATGTACGTCCTTATGATGATTGTAATGTATTGGTAATGGATTGTGAAATTGACTGCCCTGTAGATGTTTATTATACTTCTAAAACAGATGCTTACGGGAAAGAAAACATCACACAAAAATCCGGCATTCCTTATCAGCAAATTAAAAAGAATGGCGAAGTAGTAAACCAGCCAAAACCAGATAATGTTGAAGTAATAAAAAGGCAAAAAAACACATGGATGCGTGGTATTTATGCTCCAAATGGCAATGTGTTACTTTATTGGGGCGAACCAGATTTAATTATTAATCCATACACCGATATATCAAAACCACTTTCATCTTATACAGCAGTTATTCCTAATAATGATGGCGATTATGTTCCTTCTTTGTTTGAAAGAATAATGGAACCGCTGAAAGAATATACCATTACAAAACTTAAACGGAAGCAATTAATATCTTCTCTTCGTCCATTGGGTATTCGTATTGATGTTGAGAGCGCAAGAAACATTGACTTGGGAAATGGTAATACTATTGAGTGGGAAGAAGTGCTTAGGATTTATAATCAAACCGGAACAGAGGTTTGGAGTAGCCGAGGACTTGATCCTTTGTCAAAAGAAACACCAGCGATTTCTCCGGCAGTTAATGATCCTACAATTCAAAAAATACTTGAATTAACTAACGTATTGGCAGGTATAGTAAATGAAATAAGGCAGCTTATTGGTGTTCCTCAATATCGTGATGGTAGTGATGTTGGAGATAGAACTTCGGGAGTATTGCAACAACAACAAATTTCAGCATCTTATAACGTAACTGATTTTATTCAGGTTGCAAATAATACATTGTGGGAGCAAACTTTTTATAAACTTTGCTTACTTCATTGGAATGATATAGTAAAGCAAGAACCAGAAGCAAAAGCAGATATGCTTAATACTCGTTTCCAAATAACAGTTGAAACTAAATCCACAGACTACCAAAGAGAAATACTTGAAAGAGATATTGACAGGTACAGTCAAGTAAGAGATCAATATGGCAACCCTGCTTTAACTCCAAAGGACGCCCAAATGTTACGTGAAATAGACAACTTTAAACTGGCCTACAGTTACATGGTTGCCGCTATTGCTGATAACAGAAGAAAGTCTATTGAGGATAATCAACGTAACCAAGAATATACCATTCAATCTCAACAACAATCAGCAGCACAAGCAGCAGAAGCAGCACAGAAATTAGAGCAGGATAAACAAGCCGCTGAAAGAGAAATGGAATCTTTTAAATCAACAAAGCGTAAAGAAGAATTGTTGCTGCAAGGATTTTTACAGGTAGCGGCAAAAGATGAAAGTGGAAGATTAATACAACAATTTATGCCAGCCATTCAACAGCTTGTACCTAATATTGCCATTCCGCTGAAGGAAGAAAATGAACACATGGTAGAACAAATAGTAGCTGAAGAACAAGCAGAAAACGACCAAATGCAACAAATGGAAATGCAGCAAATGGATAATCAAGATGCTTCACGTGGAACAATGCCACAACAAAATTTACAACCTCAAATGCAATAAATCATGGCTACAGAAACAATACATAAAACTGGCGAAAAACCAATAACATTTGAAAAAAATGGTCTTCATAAAAGTTTAAATATTCCCGCAGGAGAAAAAATACCTGCCGCTAAAAAAGAAGCAGCATTGCGTGGTGCATACGGCCCCGCAGCTAAAAAAAAGGCTCTTTTTGCTAAAAATGTTTTAACTCGTTAATGGCAGAAATACTAATTCAAGGAATTAATTGTACTTATCGGGATTTAAAACCTGATGAGGAAGTGCTGTATAAAGATTTACCGCAAGAGGATCAGTATTTCCGTAGAATTGAAATACCATTTGTTGATGAAGAACTTGCTGAAATAGCCGAAGTAGAATATGATTTAAGAAAAGGGAAGTATAATAAAGTTCAGGCTCAATGGGTTGAACGGGAAGAAAAAAGAATGACTTATGGCGAAGGTGTGTATGCCATGATAAATGGTAATTTAACTTACATACCGGCAAGCTATTGGGGTTATATTAATCATTGGGTATTGGAGCATGGTGAAAAACCAGAGTACAGAGAAGCCGACAGGATTTTCTTTTTATTTATGGAGTATGTGGCATTTGAAACAAACGTACTCGGTATTACAAGGGGAAAGGGTAGAAGGCAGGGGGCAACTTCATTAGGATTTTATTGGATGTGGTGGATATGCGGAAGGTTGCCAGAAAAAAGAGGTGGTTCTATTTCATTTAACGATGAAGCAGCAAAGAAAAATTTTCAGGCCATGTTCATGCGTGGGTTCAAAGGAATGTTGCCATGCTTTGTTCGGGATTTCGATAGTAAGGCCGAAAACTTTATGCGATTTATTAAGCCACAAGGAAAGGTAGCTAAAGGTGTAAATTTAAAAAGAGAAGGTCTTAATTCTTATTGCGATTATCTTTCTGCTACGCTTAACTCATACGATTCAGGCCGTTTAAGTTTTGGGCTATTTGATGAAACTGGTAAGTTGGAAAAAATGAATATTAATTCTTACTGGTCAAAAGTATCTCCAACATTAAAGACAGGTAAGAAGAAAGTAGGGTTTGCGTATATGCCTACTACAGTAAACCCAAAAAACAAGGGCGGTGAAAATTACAAGCAGTTTTGGAAAGAAGCAGATCAAAATGCCATTGATCCAAACACAGGACAACCTTATGGCTTAGATACTATGCACAGGGTTGTAAGGTATTTTGTGCCAGCCTATGAAGGGTATGCAGGTTGTATTGATAAGTTTGGAAATTCTGTTATTGATGATCCTGAAACTCCTGTAATGGGAAATGATGGAGAATGGATAACACAAGGCGCAAAGACAATTATACTTGAAGAAAGAGCAAGGAAAGAAGGCGAACAGTTGATGGAACACCGCCGAGATTTCCCATTAGATGAGTATGATATGTTTTCTTTTGAAAGTGGAATGTGTGAATTTAATGAAAAAAGAATACGCACTCAAATTGAAGAAATAGAAACTAATAAAGAAAAATATTTTTTAAGAAGAATAAGATTGATTCGTGAAGAAAGTTATACAAAAATGGAAGGTACGTCAGTTCAGATACGAAAACTTGAAATAAAGTATGCTGACGATCCAAAAGGAGATTGGTATTTGTTTGAGGAACCAGAAAAGCCTAACAAATTTGATATAGGAGCCAATTATGTACATCCAAGAAATGAACTAGCCTATACCATAGGTGTAGATACATTTAAAGATGAATTTGCATTTTCAGGGTCTAAAGGAACTATATGTGTAATGAAGCGTTCTAAAATTGTAAATGGTGAACAAGTTGGTTTATATCCTGTAGCTATGTTTGTTGGAAGGCCACGCTTGTTAGTTCATTTATATGATGAGGTGTTAAAGGCTTGTTTGTGGTTTGGCACGAAGGCGAATTTTGAATTGGATGCAGGTACGCAGTATTATAATTATTTCGTAGAACGGGGCGCTAATACCTTTTTACAATGGACACCTAAAATTGCTATTGATCCAATAAAAGCAGGTGATAAAAAAATAAAACCTGGAACACAATCTGCCGATCCATTTGCATTACAAGCACAATTAGAATATTGTAAAAAGTATATTGATGGAGATATACCAGGAGGGTATAATGGTCATGTTCATAAAATAGTTTTCCCTGAATTACTTCAACAGCTTATAGACTATAACCATAGCGCAAGAACTCCTTACGATCAAGTGATTTCATTAATGATGGCAATACTGCCAATGATGGGAACTTTGGATATTACAGAAACGCCAAAATATAAGCCGAAAGCTATTCTCCCTAAATATGCAATTAAAATACCGGCTTAATTAATTTGCAGTTTTTTTCTTTTTTCTATCTCTCTTTTTGCTCCTTCTGTTATAAAATCACATAAAACATCTTGTGGTGATTTTAATCTGTCTCTTGACAGTATTAAAACAATGTTTAAAACCTCTTTGTTTGTTATTTTTTTCTTGAATTGAATGTAGTTGTCTGATGATCTTTTGGGGAATTTACTCATAAATTAAAAAGTAGTTTGGTGCAAAAGTACCACAAATGTAATAATAAAATGATTTCTAAGTTAGTTTTATGCTATTAAAAAACTAACGCAAAAATAATCCCATAATTTATGGCAGACATTATTGAAACACAAGTACCAGTGGAGCAAACCTCAGTTGAAAATATACCAGCAGGAGTACCACCAGAAGTTCATCAGCAAATGCAATTTGCCTTAACAGGTAAATTGCCGGAAGAAAATGTTCAACAAGAGGCTAATGCTACTGCAAATGCGCCTATTGAAAACACCAACACTGAACCTGCGCCATTTTCATTTGATATTTTTAAAAATGAATTTCAGTATGAAAAGCCTGAACAGGTAGTAGAAGATTTAAGAAATTACAGGACATTAAAAGAAAATCCAGCACCGCCACCAGTTGCAGAAATAAAATGGGAAGGTGAAAATGTTGAGGATAGCAAAAAGATATTTGACGCATTAAGAGCCGGAAAAGTAGACGAGGTTTATAGCTTTTTACATGAACAACAAAAAATAGGCGCTCTTACAACTCAAGATGTAACAGAAGCAAATGCTCCTGAAATTATTAAGTTGGGAATGGCTTTAAAATACAAAGAACTTACTTCTGCCGAAATTGATTATAAATTTAATCAGTTATATCGTTTGCCAAAAGAGCCAAAAATGCTTGATACTGAATATGAATCCGAATTTGAGGCAAGGCATAACGAATGGAAAGAAAGAGTAGAAGACATAAAAACATCTTTGGTTATTGATGCTAAACTTGCAAAACCAGATTTGTTATCAGCAAAAAAGAATTTAGTCTTACCAACTATAGAGCAACCACAAACCCAATCAAATCCTAACTATGATAATTTCCAAAAGGAATGGGAATTACTTGACAAGGAATTTGAAGCAACATCTACCGCAGTAAAAACTTTTACTCCTAATCAATTTGAACTAAAACAGCCATTCTCCGATAAAGACAATGGAATTAATTTCGAGTTTCAATTCGTACCCGATCAGGAAAGTTTTACAAAAACTGCACAATCAGTACTTGAAGACCCGTTAAGGTCAACAGCTTACAGGAATCAAGATGGAACAATTGATTCTAAAGCATCGTTTAAAGACCAATACATTCTTCAAAATTTCGAAAAGATCATACTGGCCGCTATGAATCAAGCGAAAAATGCAACCATTAAGGCAATGTTGCCTGATAATTCTCAACCTTCGGGAATGAACAGGATGCCAATTGACCCTATTGGTGAAAAATCTGATTTACAAAAACAAATGGATATTGCTCTTGGTCAGTACATGACTAAAGGAAGACAAAACCAACTAACAAACTAACTTAAAAAAATTATAAAATGCCAGCAACAATAGTAAGGGGCGCTACCGGTCAACCGGGCCCCGTCGCTTACCCTTCGGGAATAACAACAGCGATATTTAATGAATTAAATTTTGTAATTCCAGAGTATATTCCGGGATTGATTGCAAAATACGGTAACAGTCAGTATATGATGGTGGCTGATCTTTTAGGAGGTTCCGTAGTAGAGCAAGTAAATACAACAACAAACACTTATTCTCACTTTGAAAAAGGCCGTCCTTTTGGTTCTGGTATTGTAGCCGCACAGGTTAATGCCGGTGCTGTGGGTGCAGCGGTAAGTGTAACACTTAAAAGTCCTGAATCTTATAACAATGGAGCAACAGGAACACAATCTCCATTCTAGCTTAACCAAACAGTTAAATTTC
>ERZ650308.1560-NODE-1560-length-11788-cov-20.094861_pt1 | contig 11788 bp, 17 predicted proteins | sample MGYA00376244_ERZ650308 | MGnify/ENA primary metagenome ERZ650308 (study PRJEB26733, sample SAMN07839295) | wastewater metagenome | biome: small river; feature: stream; material: water | place: USA: North Carolina | collected 2016-04-26 ...
GTGGTCACACAGCGGGCAAATGGGACGGTAGATGTAACGCTTGATCGAACGTTTGACACTCAAGAGCTTCCCCCAATTCGAGGTGCTGCGCTGTCGGGGCCTGTTGGTGGCTCGTCCATCACTACACGCCCCGGCGACCGTGTGACGATCTACTTCGAGGGTGGCGATCCTCGTCGAGCGCGGTGCGGATTATTTGAAACGGGGGGTGGGACGCTAGGGGTTGCTCGACAGACTGACACGGTTGGACCATCAGCAGCGATGACAACATGGATGACTCAGGTGGCAGCGTTTATCAACGGGATAGCGCCGGGGACAGTCGCACCACCGAGCGTGGTGACGATTGGGACAATCACGTCAGCTTCGGGGGATTTGAAGCTGAGGCAGTAGTTAGCAGCGCTCTATCGTCACGCCGTTGACAGTATCGCCCATCTTTGGGCGATCGCCACTGTGAATCGCGTTCAGCTTGTTCTGATTTGGGTACATGCCGTCGATGGCATGCTCGAAACAATCATTCAGCTTGGTGCGGATCGCCTGAACCTGTCGAGCATCGCCCGGTGAGATGAAGTCGAGGCCATTGCGCAGCCATGAACAAAAGTCGGTAGCCTGTTTGGGCTGGCCTGTCTGTGGAGTCGCCTCAACGAGGGCAAGGTGCTTTTGCACACATATGATCTGCTCTGCTGTCAAACCGATTTGCGCAAGTTCAAAAGCGCCTTGTAACCAATAACAAAATTCAACAGCTCGCATAGTTACTCCTTCTCTCTGGGGTTCAGTGTCTCAATCTCGCACAGCTTCTTAGGCGTCCAGTGTAGATCAAGCTCTACACCGGACTCTAGCAGCTCAGCGATCGAAATGTAGCCCTTTTCAGGGTACTCACCACTCAGACACGCGAGGCCAAAAGCCTGATGTTGTTCGTCAGACGAGTCGCGCTCGACGATGTACCAGTCGCCACCGCGCCCAAAGTAGTGCAAAACGGCCACTGCGTTATCGCCCTGCCCGTCGGTCTTGTAAGGCTTGGGCATCGTGGTAAACGTCTGTGATAGCTCTTTCATCTTGTCCACGAAAAAAGCCCCTTCCTCACCACGAGCGAGCTGGTGTATCGTCCGAAGCTGGACAGGGTTGATGAAGCAAGCGAGAAGGCGATCGGCGGCTGATAGGATGCGTTTCATGGTTGGTGTCCTTGTGTAGTTGGGCGGCGGTCGCTATAGAAAAAATCCTACCGCTAACCGTTACGCTTGTCAACTTTCAACGCTGAATATTCACTTCCGTCTGATACCACCGAGGCCACCACCACAAAATGGACTACGGCTTAGACATCTCTATCTTTGCGAACGGCCTGCCCGACACCCGATCGGCGGGAGCACAGCGTCTATCAAGCCGTCCCGCTCTCGATCTCACGCTCTCGACGATCTCTGACCGTGATGTGCTGATTTTGGACCTCTACAAGCTGCAATTCACACCCCCCGAGCTGGTGTTTTGGTCGCAGGATCAAAACGGAGAACCAGCGCCAATCACGATCAACCTGCCCGATCTCCTTCAGGACACTGTAGATCGCAACACGATCGCCGATGTGACGAGCCAGATCGAAACAACGGTGCTTGCTGACGCCCGATACGCAGACATTCGTATCGAGACAAGCTTCACAGGGACAGAGCTTACCATCACCGAGACAGTCTTACCGACGGATGGTAGCGAGCCGATTGAGCTTGTGATTAACTCGACGGGGAGTGCCGTGAATCTGATGCGAGCTGGTTAGATCTGTTCGATGATGTGAATTAGATCCAGTTTAGTATCTGCCGCCCACGCCGCCTTCGCCGCCGCCCACGCCGCCGCCTTCGCCGCCTTCGCCGCCGCCTTCGCCGCTGCCTCCGCCGCCGCCGCCGCCGCCGCCCACGCCGCCGCCGCCGCCGCCCGTGCCGATCGTGCCGATCGATCTTCACCGCTCAACCATTTATCAGCCCAAACATTCCAAGCAGCTTCTTGGCAAACCCTCTTCGTACACAAAATTGCGCACTTAACTCGCTGCTCATTGGTGAGCGTTGGCACTGCAATCTCCTCGACAATCTTCAGTGCATGCACACCGCACTTGAGCTGACCCTCACGAGCAACGATTTCACCCTCTGCGACAAAGAGCCGCATTGTGTTGGGGTTGAAGTCAGCATGCACCGGGTTCATCAGTACTGCGATCAACGGGTGCTCGTAGGCGTGAATCACGTCGGCAGTACACAGTCGTGTACCTTTGCATGCTGTTCGGTGCTCCACGCCCACAGTCCACGTCAGCTCGTTATCATGACGAGCTCGCGTCCGTCCCTGTTCGTCGGTCAGCTTGTAGAGTTTGGTCATCGTTAGCTCCTGAAGGTGATGATAGCACGAGAGTTACAGATGACAAGCATTTAATATTCAGCGTCGGGTGAGCAGCTTCCGTCCGACATGGCCGGTTATATCGATCAAGTTCTTCCTGAGCAGACGCAGCCCGCAACCTACCAAGAGATTCGGCTAGAGCACCAAGCCAACGGAGTGCCGGTGTCGAGCTGGCGCAGCCTCGTAAACGTCGGGCTGTCATTGACTCAGTACGTCAGCGAGGCCATCACGACAGCACGCAACATCGTGCGCACAGTGCTGCGCGGACTGTTTGTTGACTCGCTGCAGGAGGATCTCGCCGCTGCCACTCCCGAACAATATGCACAGATTGCAGACGCAGCGGTGGCCTTTGCAAAGTCGCAGTATCAAGAGAATCAGCAGCCCGCAACAGCCACGCTGCTACGAGCTGAGCTAACCTCAGTGCTTTCTGCACCAGTCTATGTGCTGAATCCGGGGGATATGATCATCGGCACTCCAGCAACGAGCAACTCCCTGCTTTACACGCTCACCGAAGCATTGCGGCTTGACCCCGGTGGGCGTATCATCGGACTCTTTCAAGCACAGAGCCCCGGAGCCTCGTACAACCTCGCGTCTGGTACTACGATTGAGCTGAAGACCACCTTCGTTGGTGTTTCAACAGCACTGCCAGCTTCAGGCGCGCGTCTCACCGTGGGTATCGGCAACAGCTCCCTCAGTCTGCACGCTGGCAGCAACCTGGCTAACTCAAACGCTCAGGTAGCGTTTCGCATCGTAGTGGATGGCCCGAACGTAGCTGTTGCGACGGTCACGACGGCCACCAGTCTTGGTGTCACCACCATCACGGTTCACTCGCGATCGGATGCCGGTTCCCTGCCGCTCTCGACAGCCAGCGAAATCCGTGATCTTCTCATCAGCCTTAGTGCCGATCTACTGACTGGCGTGCAACTACCAGCGGGAACCGACGGCTCGGGAGTGATGGCCCTACTATCGGCGGTGCTTCTGCCACTTGCCGATGGCCCGATCGCGTCTGCCGGTCAGGACATTCAAGCAGCGACCGACCTGTTGAACACTGCTGTCGCCAAATGGGACACACTGACAGTCGGCAAGGGCACAGACGATGCCCTGTACTATTGGGCAACGCAACCACCGACGGGGTTTGCCGCTTCTCCGGTCAGGCAGTGTCAGGTGCTCAACGCACTCAAGTATGACGGCACGATCAAAGGTGGGTGGATCACTGTTCTCGTATCTGGTGAGCTGGGGCCGCTCTCGCTCGGGGAGCTTGCAGCAGTAGACGGTAATTTCTACAACCCTCGAAAATTCGCAAACTTCGCCAAGCTCACGACGCTAAACGCCACCCCCAAAGTCATCAACGTGACGGCAGCGGTTGACTATCTGAAGTCTTCCAAGCTCTCAAACGCCGACATCAATGATGCAGTGGTGGCAGCATTGCTTGCTCTACAACGTCGGTTGACGATGGGAACACAGACGATCGATCCATCGTTGATCGAAGCGACGATCGGCACGGCCAACGCAGCGATCTGGAAAGTGGTGCTGAGCGCTCCCTTGCTACCGACCGTGCTGGCGTGGAACGAGCGGGCAGTGTTCAACGTGACGGGCATGACGTATACTGCTGTGTTGCCGTAGCTTAGCTGTGCGTTAGCGTAGGTGGCAGGCCATGTGTACCTAGTCTGCCATGGTCGTGCAGCGCGCAGCTAGGTGGTGAATATTCAGCTCGGAACTCGGAAGCCGGAAGGTAGAAGCATGGGCAGTAGGATTCAAAAGTACATCAAAGACATCCTCGTAAGCTGGCTCGACGAGCGGCTTTTGCGTGCGTTCAACCAGCAAGCTGACTTCTTCGTTGACGACAGCGTGACAGCCCGGACGCAAGGCTTCCTCGAAACGCAAGATGGACCGATGCTCGACTACACTGCTCGCAACAGTGGCGATCGGCGTTTGCTCTATCGCTTTCCAACGCCTGAGAGCAACACAGAGTTCCGAGCTTACCTGCGAACACGCTGGACGCGACATAACGAAGCGGGGGCACTCGATGCGCTTGACGTTCAGACTCGGCGCTACGGTTTCACTCGATACACTTGGGTGAACGAACTGACGCTTCGCGAAGCGGGCTACACTACACCCTTTGGTCAGCCCGCGAACGGACTCGTCAACGGGCCACCTTACTCCCCCGTGTTGACTCGTGATTCGGGTCAGACAGCGCCGGACGGCTCCGTGATTCCCACCTATCAGATGTGGCCCCGTAACGGTGATCCTCTGCCCTTTGGTGGTGGCACAGCGGCTGGCGACTGTGAGCCAGGACCAGGAACGGGCTTTTTCGCGGTAATTCTGCATCCCCCACACTACTTTCAACCCCCGGCGGTGTGGGACGGCGGCGAATTGTGGGACGGAGGAAGCTGGTGGGATTTTGGCGCTGTGTATGGTTATCCAGGTGTATCAGCGAGCACGATCCTGGCGGACTATGCAGCGCTGATAGCTGATTACCGCGCGGCTGGCTCGTCGCTGCGGCATATCGTGGTCGATTTCGTCGGAGATTGCGTTGTAGACAACACCACACCGACGGGATACGCGGGTACAAACTTCACTATCTTCCCTGTATGGGAACAGGCAGAACGCATCAGCGGCGGATACGCGAGCTTTTACAACTACGGGTGGCGCTTCGCGTAGTTTAAAACTCCGCGTGAGTCAAGATCGGCGGAGTCAGCTCATCAGCCATGTTCAGTTGCACGGTCGGGTTTTTCTCGAACCACCCCTCGATTGGTACTGTCGATTCACACGAGACATATACGTCGAAGTCGGTGCGCTGAGTGGGACGTATGCCCCAAAGCGAATAAGCCCGTTCTCCCAAGCCGCATCGAACTTCTGAGGAAGCCTCCAATACACGAACCACGTTTGCTGTGTTGTCTTTGGACGTAAGAACCATCACACCCAAAGACGTGCAGGTTTTGGAGGCTACGGGTTGCTTCATGTCATACATCAAACAATTCCCGAACCACCTATGCGGGTTGTAGTCGGCAGGATCACACGCGACAAGGAAGAACAGTAGAGCGAGCAGGGTTTTCTTCATAAGCGGAATGAAACCACGACATACAGTCAGTGTCAAGCTGCTTCCGTATTTTGGAAGCAAACCGAGGACGACATGGCTGACACAATTCTCACTGACACGCCTGGATGGGCGGCGCTGAATGTTCCGACTCCGGGCGATCCAGTCAAGGCTGAACTTCCTAATGGTGCTGTTCGTCCAGGCTTTCAAAAACTAGCCAACAGAACAGCGGCGATGATTGAGGGATTACATTCGCCAGCACGGACGTATCTACTACCCGATGTGGGAGTACTATACGATTTGATCATCCAACCGCTGGGGTGGGTTGGACTTGTTGACAGTGGCGGTAAATGGACGCTGATATACCACAATGCAACTGATACGTACGATGTAACTACACCGGGGGCGTTGGCTGCTGATACGCGATACTGGGTCTATGGATACGAGTCTGGTGGCGTTCTTGCTTATGAACGTAGTACCACGGCACCCGATTCCAGACTTCAATATAAAACAGGGGATAAAAGCCGAGTTTACATCACCACTTTCGTGACCAACGATTTTATGGTCCCTGTCGGATACACTCAAAGTGGGCGTGTGTATACTTATGAGCTATTCGTGCCTTCGACTACTGAAGGCGGAACGGCGGGTGGACCGCATGGGAATCTAGTGTTGAATGACGCTATGATCACAGGTTTTGCGACTGCTCTGAATCTGGGTATTGCTGTGCCAAGCTATGCGCGACAAGCAGTGGTAAAGGCCGGTACTGTGGGATTTGCAGCGTCAAGTAGAATTGTACTCTACAATCGACTTTCATCGTCAATCAACGGGCGGTATTTGGACTACACTGGCACCAATGATTTTATGATTCAGGCAACGATTGACCAAACTGCCAATCGAGGAGCGCCCGCTCAGATGTATTACACATGGTCAAGCACGAATCTTGCCATGCTGCTCAACTTGTGGGTTGTCAGCTTCGTGGAATAGCTGAGCTGAATATTCACCACATTCTATCAGGTATGACGCCCGACCCCGCTACAGTACAACTCGTAAATGATGGTCTGAAGCACGCAGAGAGCTTCCCCATCACCATCGGCTTCTTCATCCTCATCAGCATGTTCGCCGGTTTCTTTTACTGGCTGCTTTTTCGCTTTTACCCGGTCTACCGCGACGAGCAAGAAAAGAACCGTCTCGCTCGGGAAATCGAAGGTGAGAAAACCCGTAACCACCTCGCACAAATTCTTGCCGCTCGCGACGAGAAAGCGGCTGCGGCGATTGCTGATGAGCGTTCAGCGGGGCAACAGCGGCACACGGAAATCGTGAAGGAAATCGGCGAGTCCGTCGAGAAGCTACACGAGAAGACCGACACTACCCACCGGCATCTCACGATGGTGCTTGCCAAGCTTGGTGTCACGACGGTGCTCGTGGTCTGTCTCAGCCTCAGTTTCATGCTTGGGCGACTGTCGGTGTCTCAGCTTGCGGTGTGGAAACGCTCAAACTCCGCCCCACCTACTGTGCTGCTTGCCGAGTCCTGTAGCCCGCCCTGCCCCAACGGTGAATATTGCTGTGGGAAATCTGCACGCGGCGCTGATCATCAGGGATGCTGCGAAGAGAAGTCAGGGACGGCAGGGTCACAGATGACTTGTGTTGAGCCCACACCAAAGACCGACGGGGAACAATCGAAACGCTCGATGCCCACCCCTCCACTGTCTCCGTCCCCGCAGAAACCAGTGTCCTACGGTGTTGGTCATGAACGCCTGGCTCGCGCACACTTTGCTGATGCAGCTTGTTCGCGGCGCATAGGGTGCCTATAATGCGCCCGCCTCGCTTTTCACTGATGACGCTCACCATCCTCGTGTGGGTTTGCGCCATCCTTCTGAGTTGCAGCTGTGGCTCAAATCTGCGCTCTCAAGTGGCCTTACGTGCAATCGCCGATCGAGCAAAGAAGGATTGTTTGGCGGTCGGGAAAAAGTGCTCCGACATGGTGAAGGGAGCCGACGAGGCTTGTGTCAAAGCTCGATCAACCTGCACTGCGGCGCTTGAGTGTGTGCAAGCGGTGAGCATTGCTGAAAATCGCATCCAATCACTTCAGGAAGCACTCGCAGTTGGTGGGGATACGATGACCAAGACAATCGAAGCGAAGGGCTCTGAAGCGGGCGCACGCGCAATCTGCAAGAGTGTAGGAGGCTGGAATGGAAATCTTCCTTAGCGCGCTGCGAACACTGTGGGCTGCGATCAAGGCTCAGGGAGCGAGCAAAGCTGCAAGCGAGTTACCTCAAGGGGCAGCTCAGGTCAAGGCGGTGAACGAGGATCTAGCCGAGATCACGGCTGAACTTGTGCGCGGACCTGTTGTGCCACCACCGAAATAAACGGAGCGATCATGCGCTACTCGGACGCCATTTGGCGACCTTCCTCCTGCTTCACAGCAGGAAATGGGCGAAAACCTACTTTTGCCGTGCTGCACATCACTGATGGCTCACCGTCGGTGCAGAATGCTGCTGAGCGCTTTGCAGCTTCAAAAGCTGGCGTGTCACCTCACTTCCTCATCGGACAGGGGGGCGAAATCTATCAGTTTGTGCAGCTTGAGGACATCGCTTGGCACGCGAAAGGGTGGAACAGCGACAGCATTGGCATCGAGCATGTTGCGCGGTCGCCGGGGGAACTGAAACAATGGGCATCACTAAGCGAGCGCACTCGTCGAAGCTTAGTGCCTGAAGGTGCAGCGATTGACGGACGAACAGACCCAGGATTTCCACTTACGGACGCACAACTTGCAGCGTCGGCACGGCTGGTTGCGTGGTTGTGTTTCACGTTCGGGTGGGATGCGAATCGGCGAGCAATTCGTCCACACTGCGAAAATCCTCAAACAACTCACCTGGATTGTGGCCGGGATTGGCCGTGGGATTCTTATCTAGCGGCAGTCTCAGACCGCTTGCTTGAGCTTCGGAGCGGCAGCGCTGCGACTTGCGAGGAAGATGGTGATGCAGGCCAGTAGTGCGGCTGTCCAGTTCGCCCAATATTCAGCTTGGAACCTCAACTCCCCTCGCACCCAAGCGGCTCCAAGCGCAGCAAGTAGGCTCATCATTCGGTAGGCAGGAAAGCTGTAGCTCGTCGTCTCTCGCGTCCCGCGCAGCATGATTCGTGTGCTAAGCAGTCCCATACCGAGAGACGCAGCACTCATCGCCCACAGTCGCCAGTCGAGCAAAAACGAGCCTTGTTTCGTTGGTGGGGTGATGTTGAGCTGAAGTGCGACAATTCCAAAGACACCGGCCACGGCGAGTGCAAGCACTGAGATGAGCACTTGTTCGGCGGCTAGAAAGTCGTCGGGGCTGTGCTTGGTCTTGCCAGACTCGGTGGGGCCCTTCGCCGCGTTCACCGATCCGATCTTGATCCCATACCCGAGCATCTTCAGCAGCCCAAGCCCGATTGGTAACGCCGCGACAAGGAAGGGTTTATGCAAAACCGACAGCCCGACGGCGACCATTGAGATTCCAGCGACTAGCATGCTTGATGGGGAGGAGAATCGAGCGACGAGGAGGAGACAACCAGCTTGAGAGAGGAACACGGCGATGAGCGACTGAGGCGAGAGGAACATCAAAGTGCTGGCCGTGAGGATGATGGTGCTTGACACGGCTGCTAGCGTCTCATCCCGGTTTGGAGGCCAGACCCGACGCCACTGCCAGAGCTGAGTCACTTTGCCCACCACGAGCGCTGTAATCAACCCCGGAGTGAGCGCGAGCGCATAGATTAGATAGGCGCTCAGTGGGTGGTAGCTCTTACCAAGCATCCCACAAAGGATGGAGTAGCAGAGAGCTGCGACGAAGTACGCCGAGAGCAGTGCAGGCATCGTCAAACCTCCTTGATAATGGAAGTCTGACACGGGAATGAGGGACTGGCTACGGGCTAATCACTTCGATGCGACGGTTGTGAACCGGGGAGCACGTCTGAACGTCGTGACCGCACTTGGCGATCGTCAGAATGCACACCAGCAACCAAAACCCCGCCCAAACTACAGGTTCTTTCTCCGGCTTCCAAGGTGGCGTGGGGGTTCTCATCGGTGACTCCTTCTGATTCGGCGGCTTCAGGGCTCAGTGAGCGTGGTGAATATTCAGCCCGCCGCTAGGTTATGCTTGCAATGATGTCGAAGTTTGTTAGACTTGTCAAGTAAGACAAAGGAGGGGATGGACGATGCCTTGCATGGATTGGTTGTGCAATGCTGTCTGCTACTGCGGCTGTCAAGCGAAGGGGCTTCAGAGGCGTTTTGTGCCTGATGCTGCACCGTTTCCTGCACTTGCTGATGCGCGGCATGTCAGACCACTCGGCCTGTATACGATGAATTGGGGCGCGCCTGCTTGGTTGTCGATAACGACTCAAGCAGTGCTCGACGAGGTGCTGGCTACCGACTGTGACCCTGCGGCTTCTCTGGTTTGGGAGCGCGAACTTCCTGAGTGGGACGGGAGAAAAGTCTCTGAGGCGGAGTTTAATGCGTTGTGCATTGCTGAAAGTGCTAAACGTGACGCAGAGTTAGCTGAGCACATGCAAGAGTCGAAGCGCAACTTGTTGCGCTTCGTTCGTGACGAGGGAGACTTTCGCTTTTTTCTCAATTCAAGCGTCACTCCCCTCGGGGAGCTGATGGCTATCGCACTAACTCCTGACCAGACGGAGCACGCCCGATGAACCGTGCAGACCTCAAAAATCTCGTCTATATGCAGATCGCCAAAACCTTGAGCCAGCTTTCAACCTGCAATCGTCTGAAGGTGGGTGCTGTGCTGCTCGGCTTCGATGGCTCAGTCGTCGGTACTGGCTACAACGGCTCACTGCCGGGGCTCACACATTGCGATGAGGCAAGCTGCAATGCGAGCCAGCGCTGTTTGCGGACTCGGCACGCTGAGCGATCAGCGCTAGACTACTCGCAAGCCAGGGTGGCCACTGCCTATGTCACCCATGAGCCGTGCTTGCGATGCACTCAGGATCTCATCGCACGGGGCTGCAAGGTGATATACTTTGAAGTGGCCTACTTCGGATCGCTGGAGGAAGCTGAAGCACGGGCCAGACTCGCAGATGAGTCAGGAACGGTCAAAGTGCAAATACATCTGGCTGGCCACAGCAACGAACTCACATATACCTGGCCTGCCACAGTGATGGCCGCGCAGCGAGGGAGTGACAATGGGTAGACAGCGGAAAATCAAACTCTATCGTTCTTCACGAACTGATTACCCCAATCTTTGTCGCTGGTTGACCATATGGATCTTTGATAACTGTCGTTTTCGTGTCCGAGAACGAGCGTACAAATATATCGATCGTCGTGATATCGACTTGAAACGACAACGGTAGTGAAGGATAACCCATGATCATTGGACTCGCAGGATTCAAGCGAACGGGCAAAGACACCTTTGCCAGCTACTTCCCTTCCAACTTCACACGCATGGCCTTTGCTGAACCACTGAAGCAAGCAGCGGCTATCATCTATGATGTGCCAATCACGGTGTTCGAGGATGAACTGAAAGACGCCACCAACGAAAAATGGGGCATCACACACCGCGACATGCTCATCAACGTGGGTCAGAAGATGCGTGAGGTTGACCCCGATCATTGGGTGAAGCTAATGAAGTCGCGAATCTTGAGCAGTCAGCTACGAAGCAGCCCCGATGATACGGATCAACACATCCTCATCACCGACGTACGGCAACCAAACGAGCTGCAAATGATTGAGCACCTTGGCGGAGCTGTCTACCTCGTGCAGCGGAAGGGCGTTGCTTGGAATGGCCACCCGACTGAGAAGATGGCCACGCAGCTTGAGCACTTTGCCGGACGCATTGAGAACCTGTTGCCGCTCGGTTGCACTGACCCTGAGATGTTGCGGAAGTCGGCTGAGCATTTCCGCAAGGCAAACTACGAGCTGATCAGCTATGAGATGGAGCGTCAGCACACATCCACCACGGAGCCACTTCGATGAGCATGAGTATTCACCCCCGCGTTCCCGTCCTAGACCACGGCTATGTGCAGCTCATTGAGACATGGGGTTCCGACGAGCGCATCGTAGAGTCTGCGCGTATGTCTACCAGTGGCGCGTTTCGTGGCTGGGGCACCCCAGACAAGCCCGGCGACGAGAAGCTGTTGCGCTACCTCTACGAGAACCACCACAGCACCCCCTTCGAGTTCGGGGGCCTTGTCATCGAAGTGCAGGCCCCGATCATGGTGTTTCGTGAGTGGCACCGACATCGCACGCAGTCGTACACTGAGATGTCTGCTCGCTACTCCCCATTGCCCGACTGCCACTACATACCGACGGCTGAGCGCTGCCTCGTGATCAATGGAGCCAACAAGCAGGCAAACGCGGTCAAGGGTGCGGCGACGCTGACACATGAGAGTGCGCTGGAATGGCTCGAAGCGCTC